>JADMIO011575591.1_pt1 | contig 57882 bp, 49 predicted proteins | sample 8958161 | NCBI WGS metagenome assembly JADMIO01 (sample SAMN16585339, study PRJNA669376) | soil metagenome | isolation source: Crop rotation soil | place: USA: Cullars Rotation, Alabama | collected 2011
GCACACGCCGCTACCAGCTCGTTCGGGCCCGTGAAGCAACTCGACGCCGGAATGCTCGACGTCGGGTTCGTCGAGTCCGGCCCGGTGAGCGGGCCGCCGGTGATCCTGCTGCACGGGTGGCCTTACGACATCCATAGCTTCGTCGACGTCACGCCGATTCTTTCGGCGGCCGGCTTCCGCGTCCTCGTGCCGCACCTGCGCGGCCACGGCACGACTCGCTTCCGTTTCGCCGAGACGATGCGGAACGGACAGCCTGCAGCGCTCGCGACCGACGTGATCGACTTCATGGACGCGCTCGCGATCAAGCAGGCCGTGCTCGCCGGCTTCGACTGGGGTGCGCGCTCGGCCGATATCGTGGCCGCGCTCTTCCCCGAACGCGTGCGCGGCCTGGTCGCAGTCAGCGGTTACCTCATCGGGAACCAGCAGGCCGGCAAGAAGCCGCTGCCACCGGCGGCGGAGTTCCAGTGGTGGTACCAGTTCTACTTCGCCACCGAGCGCGGGCGCGCCGGGTACGAACAGAACCGGGACGAGTTCGCGAAGCTGATCTGGAAGCTCGCGTCTCCACAGTGGAAGTTCGACGACGCGACGTTTGCCCGCAGCGCCGCCTCGCTCGCGAACCCCGACCACGTCGACATCGTCATCCACAACTACCGCTGGCGGCTCGGGCTGGCCGAGGGCGAGCCGAAGTACGCGGAGCTCGAGGCGAAGCTCGCCGCGGGCCCGGTCATCACCGTCCCCACGATCACGATGGAAGGCGACGCGAACGGAGCGCCGCATCCCGATCCCCAGGCCTACGCGAAGAAGTACACGGGCCGGTACGACCACCGGCTCGTGACCGGGGGCATCGGGCACAACCTGCCACAGGAGGCGCCGCGGGCATTCGCCGACGCGGTCCTCGAGGTGACACGAACATGATCACGCAGACGCACGACACGGTACCGACGGACTTCGCCGAGGCGGGAGGCGTGCGCTTCGCGTATCGCCGGCTCGGATCGGAACGGGGCATCCCGCTTTTGTTCCTCCAGCGCTTTCGCGGCACCATGGACGAGTGGGACCCGAACGTCGTCGACGCGTTCGCGATGGATCGGCCGGTTCTTCTGTTCGACAACCGGGGCATCGGTCGCTCGAGCGGAGAGACGCCGTCCACCGTCCTCGAGATGGCGCGCGACGCGATTGCGTTGCTCGAAACGCTCGAAGTGCCGCGTGTCGACCTGCTCGGCTTTTCGCTCGGCGGCATGGTCGCGCAGCAGATCCTGTTCGAACGGCCCGAGCTTGTCCGGCGCGCGATCCTCGTGGGAACCGGCGGTCCCGGAGCGTCCGGCATGTTTCCCCCCGAGGTGACACGCGAAGCGACGAAGTACCCCGGGGACGCGGACGTCCTGCTCGATCTCTTCTTCTCTCCTTCGGACGCCGGACAGGCGGCGGGCCGCCGGCACGTCCAGCGCATTTTCTCGCGCGCCGATCGTGAGCCGGCGTCGAGCCGCCAGGCGATGGAGGCCCACCTCGCCGCGATCCGGTCCTGGGGCGACCTGGACGGGGACGCGTTCGCCCGCCTGCGGGACGTGCGGCAACCGGTGCTGGTCGTCAACGGCACGCACGACATCATGATCCCGCCGTACAACGCCTACGCGCTCTCGCAACAACTTACCGATGCGCAGTTGATCCTGTATCCCGACGCGGGCCACGGCTCGCTGTTCCAGTACCCGGAGTGGTTCGTCCACGACGCTTCGCGCTTTCTCGGTCGCGACTAAGAAGGCGGGAGTTCACCCCAAGAGGAGGAATGCCATGAACACCGTTCGCAGACTCGCGCTGGTCACCTTCGCCCTGCTGGTCGCCGGAAACGCCGCGGCGGCGCCGATCAAGAACATCGTGCTCGTCCACGGGGCATTCGCCGACGGCTCGAGCTGGTCGAGAGTGATCCCCATCCTGCAGGCGAAGGGCTACAACGTGACCGCCATCCAGATGCCGCTGACCGCGTTCGCCGACGATGTCGCGTCGACGAAGCGCGCGCTCGCCCGTCAGAACGGTCCGACGATCCTGGTCGGGCACTCGTGGGGCGGCGTCGTCATCACCGAAGCGGGGAACGACCCCAAGGTCGCCGGCCTCGTCTACGTCGCGGCCTTCGCGCCCGATCAGGGCGAGACGGTCGCCGAACTCGGCAAGGGCTATCCGGCGCCGCCGGCGCTCGCTTCGCCCAACGTGGACGCCCAGGGATTCCTCACGCTCTCCACGGACGCCTTCACCAAGTTCGGGTCGGACCTTCCGGCGAAGGAAGCGGCGGTCGCGGCCGCGACGCAGGGCCCGATCAACGCCTCGGCGTTCGGCGCCCAGGTGTCCTCCGCGGCGTGGAAGACCAAGCCGTCGTGGTACATCGTCTCCACGCTCGACCAGGCCATCGCCCCGGAGGAGGAACGGTTCTTCGCGAAGCGGATGAAGGCGGCCACCACCGAGCTCAAGGCGAGCCACGTCTCGATGCTCTCCCAGCCGCAGGCCGTGGCCAACGTCATCATCGCCGCCGCGACCAAGGCCACGACGGAGCCCACCGCGGAAGCTCACTAGGACTGCGCATCGCCCGGGCGGGGGACGCTTTCTCCGCCCGGGTCACGCGCGCGGCAGCCGGGCCTTCCACTTCAAGGCCTGTTGGGAGCGGCCGGTTCCCTCGTACACGTCGACCAGCACCTGCACCGTGCGGAGGACGCCGCGGTCGTCGTCGCCCCTCAAGGCGTGCAGGATGCCGTAGGCTTCGAGCGCCTCGGGCTCGGCTTCGCGGCGACGGTCGAGCCCGACCAGAGCCTCGGCGTGCGCCACGAGCGAGATCCCGAGGCCGAAGAAGCCGGGCGGCATGACGCGCCGGGTCTTGACGACCGCCTCGTTCAGGAGCGGCTCCGCGAGATCGAAGCGCTTCATGCGGATGTAGAGTCGCCCGAGGTTCGTGAGCGAGACCAGGACGTCCGGATGCTCGTCGCCGAGCAGCCTGCGGCTGGTCGCGACGTCCTCCTCGTAGAGCGGCGCGGCGAGTTCCGGCCGTCCCGTCTGGACGTAGAGCACCGCGAGGTTGTTCGCCGCGTTCATCGTCTCCCGATCTTCGTTGCCCAGGACCTTGCGCCGCAGGGCCAGCACGAGCACGCCGAGACTCTCGGCCTGCGCGTACTTTCCGTCTGACGTCAACGCCCACGCCGCGTTGCCAAGGACGCTCAGCGTCGCGGGCGCTTCGGCCCCGTGCACCCGCCGCATTGCGGGAACGAGAATCGCGTACAGGCTTTCCGCGGACGCGTAGCGCTCGAGATCGGTATGGAGCACCCCAAGACCGTCCATGGTCTGGAGCACCTCCGGATCGTCCGGTCCGAGGAGCGCCCTCTGCCGGCCGAGCGTCGCCACGTAGAGCGACTCGGACTCGCGGGTGCGGCCCTGGGCTTCGTACACGCCGGCGAGAATGCGCATCGCGCTGAGTTGAGCCGCGGGGTCCCCGCCGGAGAGCGTGATCGCCTTGCGCAGCGGCGGCTCGGCGCGGTCGAACAGCCCGAGCTGACGGTACGTGTCGCCGATCGACGACAACAGCTGCGCGTGAATGCGCGGCCGGTCGCCGAAGCGTGTCGCCGCGGTCGCGATCGCCTGCGCGAGGATCGTCTGGTCGATGAGCGTGAGCGCCGCGTCGGTCGTGTTGATGCGCTCCATCTCGGCGCGAAACGCGGCCCGCGAAGACGCCGCGCGCGCCGCGTCCGCGCCGGCCACGCGCTCGTCGAGGTCCGCGGCGAGCAGCCGTCCCATGCGCCGCGGATCGATCTCGCGCAGCATGCCGGACTGGAAGTCGACGACGGCCTGCGTGTCGAGCCGCGCCTGCTCGGCCAGCCGGCGCTGCGCCGCCTCGCGCAAGCCGAACGTGGTCGCCGCCACGATGCCGGCAAGGAGGGCGACGAGCGTGGCCACGATCCCGCCGACCAGGGTGCGCCGGCGCCGCACGAACTTCTTCAATTGATAGATCGTGCTCGGCGCGCGCGCGAGGATCGGCCGCGATTCGAGGTAGCGCTCGACATCCTCGGCGAGCGCCGCGGCGCTGGCGTAGCGATCGGCCGGTTCCTTCTCGAGCGCCTTGCCGATGATCGTCTGCAGGTCCGGGTCGGGCGCCCGCGGCCCGGACCACGCCTGCCGTAGAGGCGTCGGCGGTTGCTCGCTGATGACACGGATCGCTTCGGCCACGGACAGGCCGCCGACGTCGTAGGGCCTCTTGCCGGTGAGCATCTCGTGCAGGATCACGCCCAGCGAATACACGTCGCTGCGGACGTCCACGCGATCGCTCTCGCCGCGTACCTGCTCCGGGCTCATGTATGCCAGCGTGCCGCGGATGACGCCCACCTCGGACAGCACGCTCACGCCCTCGACGTCGGACTCGGTGATGCGCGCGAGGCCGAAGTCGAGGACCTTGAGATCGGGCAATCGTCCGCGCGCGCTCGATTCGTCCGGCGCCGGGACGATCACGTTCGACGGCTTGAGGTCGAGGTGGATCACTCCGCGCTGGTGGGCGTAGCTCACCGCCCCGCACAACGTGAGGAAGAGCCGAAGGCGAAAGCGGATCTCCGCGGCATCGAGCGGCGCGGTCCGTGCCGCGACATAGCGGTCGAGCGTGGAGCCGTGGACCAGCTCCATCGCGAAGAAGTGCTCGCCCGTCTCGGTGTGCCCGGCTTCGTAGATCGCCGCGATGTTGGGATGCAGGAGGCGCGCGAGCGTCTGCACCTCGCGCTCGAACAGGCGCACGCTCTGGGCGTCGACGAACTGCCCGCCGCGGATGACCTTGAGCGCGACGCGCCGGCGCGGATGCTCCTGCTCGGCCTCGTAGACGGTGCCCATGCCGCCTTCGCCCAGCGGCGCGAACACGCGGTAGGGGCCGATCGTCGCGGGCGCCGAGCGCGGGCGCCCGAGCACGGGCGCGGCGAGGCTCCCACCGGAGCGCGGTTCGGCGATCGTCGGGTTGTCCGAGGCGCTGGACTCTGGGGTCGGGTCGCCAGTCATGGGGCCTCGCGGAAAGGGGGACACCGTCGCGTCGTGGGCGGCGGCGGAGTCTAGCACGCGGCGGGGGCCTGTTCCCCCAACACAACGCCCTTGCCTCGCGCCTTCCCTCGCGCTACAAGATCATCCCTCATCGCCCATCCGGTGATTCCCGGCCGCACCCTTCGCAAACCTTCATCCACCGAGGCATCTGTATGTCCACGAAGCCGCTCCATTTCGCCGCCGCCCTGATCCTCGTCTCGCTCGGCGTATCGTCCGCGCACGCCTCGCTCGTCCAGCAAGGCAACAAGATCATCGGGGCCGCGGGCACGGCGACCGCGCGGCAGGGAAGTGCGGCCGCCCTCTCGGCGGACGGCAACACCGCGATCGTGGGCGGTTCCCAGGACAACTCGGGTGCGGGCGCCGCGTGGGTGTACGTGCGCAACGGCAAGGTCTGGAGTCAGCAGGGCAACAAGCTCGTCGGCACGGGCGCCACGGGCGCCGCGTCCCAGGGGGCGTCCGTCGCTCTGTCCGCGGACGGGAACACCGCGATCGTGGGCGGATTGTTCGACAATACGAACGTGGGCGCCGTGTGGGTGTACACCCGGACCAACGGCGTCTGGAGCCAGCAGGGAACCAAGCTCGTCCCCATCGGCGGCGTGGGCGCCCAGTACCAGGGCGTTTCCGTCGCGCTCTCCGCCGACGGCAATACGGCGATCGTGGGCGGCTACTTCGACAATTCGAACGTCGGCGCGGCCTGGGTGCTCACGCGCAGCGGCAACGTGTGGGCGCAGCAGGCCAAGCTCGTCGGCACCGGCGCGACGGGCCAGTCGTACCAGGGAATCTCGGTCGCCCTCTCTTCGGACGGGAACACCGCCGCGGTGGGCGGCTACGGGGACAACGCGAACACGGGCGCGACATGGGTCTTCACGCGCAGCGGCACGGTGTGGTCGCAGCAGGGGACCAAGCTCGTCGGCAGCGGGGGCGTGGGCAGCTCCATCTATCAGGGCGTTTCCGTGACGCTCTCGGCCGACGGCAACACGCTCGCCGCGGGCGGTTACTTCGACAACAACAGTGCCGGCGCCGCGTGGGTGTTCACGCGCAGCGGCGGCGTGTGGACCCAGCAGGGCACGAAACTCGTGGCCACCGACGAGACCGGCGCGGGATCGTTCGGCTACAACGTTCGCCTGTCCGCCGACGGCAACACGCTCCTTTCGACCGGGTACCAGGACAACAGCGGCGCGGGCGCGGCCTGGCTGTTCACGCGCAGCGCGGGCGCCTGGAGCCAGTCGGGGAGCAAGCTCGTCGGCACCGGCGCCGTGGGCGCGGCGAACCAGGGGGTTTCCTCGGCACTTTCCTCCGACGGCCAGACCGTTCTCCTGTGCGGCCCGGCCGATAATTCGAACGCGGGCGCGGCGTGGGTGTTCGTGAATCCCGCGCCGAAGATCGCGTCGATCACCGACGTCCCGAACGACCAGGGCGGCAAGGTCAGCGTGCGCTGGACGGCGGACCTGCAGGACGTCGCGCCCGCGAACCCGATCGACGTGTACTGGATCTGGCGGCAGGTTCCGAGCTCGAGCGCGCTGGTCGCCCTTCAGGACGGCGCGACGCTCGTGCGCGACGGCGCTTCCGCGGCCGCCGTCGACGGCCGCGCGTTCCGGTCCACGATCGAGGCCGGACAGACCTACTACTGGGAGTATGTCGGCAGCCAGGTCTCGCACGGGTTCCCGGGCTACAGCTACACCGCGCCGACGCTCTCGGACTCGGTCGCGGGCTCGAACCCGTACACGCTGTTCATGGTCGAGTCCGAGCAGACCTCGACCGGCAAGTACTGGTCGTCGAACCCGGACAGCGGCTACTCGGTGGACGACCTGGCGCCGAACACGCCGTCGTCCTTCACGGGCAACTACGCCTCGGGCGCAACGCACCTGCACTGGGCGGTGAACAGCGAAACCGACCTCGCCGGCTACCGGCTCTACCGCGGCAGCTCCGCGGGATTCGTGCCGTCGGAGGCCAACCTCGTCTCGGCGCAGGCCGACACGGGCTTCGCGGATCCCGGGGCTCCCGGGAGCTACTACAAGGTCAGCGCGGTCGACATCCACGGCAACGAGAGCGGCGACGCCTTGCTCTCGCCGGACGCGACCACGGCCGTGGGCGCAGGGCCGATCGCCTTTGCGCTCGAACGGATGCCGAGTCCGGTGGTGGGCGGACGCTTCACGGCGCGCTTCTCGCTGCCCGTGGACGCGCGCGCGACGCTCGAGGTGATCGACGTGACGGGCCGCGCGCTGGTGCGCCGCGAGGTCGGCATGCTCGGCGCGGGCAGCCACGCGGTGGCGCTCGGCGAGGGGCGGTCCTTCGGGTCGGGCATCTACTTCGTGCGCCTCGTGCAAGGGGCGAAGAGCGCGACGGCGCGGGTGGTGGTAATCGACTAGAGTGGGAACTTCCGACAACAACGGGTTCATCGAGCCCGGTCTCTACCGCTGGTGGGCGTGCGGCATGCTCGTCGCGGCCGTCGTCGTCGGACTGGCCGGATGCCTACTCTTTCCGAAGGCGGCGACGACCGCATTGTTCGTGGCCGCCGCGATGGCGGTCGTCATGCTCGGAACGTTCAATACCCGCGGCCGATTGCGATGGTGGGGACTTTTGCTCGCCGCCGGAGGCGCCGGCATCCTCTATCGGATGTGGTTCCACAAGGAGCTCCCTCCACGCCTGGTGCTCGGCCTCGGCATCGCGGTGCTTCTTTTCATCTACGCGGCCGGGGGCGCGATCGGCGCAGAGATCGGAAAGGCGCGGCGTCGAAACTCGTCCTGACAAGGCCGCGATCTCACTGCGGGTACGAGTCGAGGTGTGCGCCCTGCACGGTTCCCAACCCCTGGCATTGCGAATTCATCGGTCTTCGCGACATGCACGGCCGTAAACCGTTGCCGCGACGCATGGCCCGGCACTTGCTGCGAAGAATCAGATGGCACGCGACGTGGCGCCCGATTGTGCCTGGACGGCAGCGACGGAGCGACCCATGACCCTTTCCACCAGATCCCGATTCGTACGCACGGTCCAGTGGCTGCCTGCTCTTGGCGCCGGGGCGGGCTTGCTGGCGGGCAGCCTCGGCTTGCTCGGATGGGCGCTGGGAGTGCCGGCGCTCCAGGGCCTCGTGCCGGGGCTCGTGGCCATGAATCCGCTGACCGCGGCCTGCCTGGTCCTTGGATCGTCGAGCTTGCTGCTCCTTCGCCATGGCGCGACGCCGCTGCACCAGCGGCTCGGCATGGTCCTCACCGCCCTGGTGTGCTTTGGCGCCGGGCTCAAGCTCCTCGACCTGTCTCTCGGCACGGACTTTCATCCCGACCAATGGCTCTTCCCTGCGCGCCTTGATGGGGATGGAAGCATTCAGCCGAACCGCATGGCGCCCAACACGGCCGTCGCCCTCGCTTGTCTTGGCCTCTCTCTGACGCTGCTGCGCCTGCGCCGCAATCGCACGTCGCAGCTGGTCGTCCTGGTCCCGCTCGGGATCTCCCTGCTGGCCATCCTCGGCTACGTCCTCGACGCCCAGGGTCTTTACGGTGTTCGGGCCTTCATTCCCATGGCGCTCAACACCGCCCTCGCCTTGTGGTGCGTTTCGATCGGGGTCTTCTTCGCCCGGCCCGGGGAAGGCCTGACTCGAATCCTGCTCTGCGATGACGCCGGAGGGGTGCTGGCTCGTCGCGTCATGCCGGCTGCGCTCGCTTTGCCCCTCGTTCTCGCCTGGTTGCGGACCCATGCAGCGAGGGCCGGACTGCTTGCCACCGAGGAGAGCGTGCCCGTCATGGTCCTCGTTTCGGTGGCCGCGACGAGCGTGTTCATCTGGCTCACCGCCATTCGCCTCAGCCGCGCGGATGGAGAGCGCAAGGAGGCCATCCTTGCCCTCGAAGCGGCCCAGCGCGAGCTCGAGGCGCGCGTGCACGCTCGCACCTTCGAGCTCGAGGAGCGAACCCGGCAGCTCGAGGCCGAAGTCGAAGACCGCCGCCGCACCGAAGCGCGCCTCGGGGAGTCCGAACTGCGCTACCGGCTCCTGTTCCATGGCAATCCGCATCCGATGTGGGTCTACAGCCGGGACTCCCTACGCTTTCTGGCGGTCAACGAGGCCGCCGTCGCGCTCTATGGCTATGCCGAAGCCGAATTCCTGCAGATGACCATCCGCGACATTCGCCCGCCGGAAGACGTGCCCGCGCTCACGAGCTTCATCGCAAGCACGGAGCCGCAGGCGAGCACCGCCGGCGAATGGCGACATCGCCGCAAGGACGGCAGCACGATCGACGTCGCGATTTCCTCCCATCCGCTGCCCTTCGGTGGGAGTGACGCGATGCTCGTCCTGGCGCAGGACGTCACGGGGCGCAAGCACCTCGAAGCGCAGCTGCGTCAGGCGCAAAAGATGGAGGCGGTCGGGCAGCTCGCCGGCGGCGTCGCCCATGACTTCAACAATCTTCTGACCGCCATCCTGGGGTACAGCCAGCTCCTGCGCTCCCGCCTGAGCGCGGACCCCAGGTCCGAACTGGTGGGGCACGCCGTCGAGATCGAGAAGGCCGGCATGCGGGCGGCGGGCCTGACGCGCCAACTCCTCGCCTTCAGCCGCCAGCAGGTCCTCCAGCCCAAGGTCCTGGACTTGAACGAGGCCATCCTCGACATGGACAAGATGCTGCGCCGGCTTCTGAACGCGGACATCGAGCTGCAAACCGTCCCGGCGCCGGTGCTGAGCCGCGTCAAGGCGGATCCGGGCCAGATCGAGCAGGTCATCCTGAATCTCGTCGTCAATGCGCGGGATGCCATGCCCGACGGCGGGCAACTGACGATCGAAACGGCGAACGTGTACCTCGACGGCTCGCAGCTGCGGGGCCGCGAAGACCTGACTCCGGGACCGTTCGTGATGCTCGCGATCAGCGACAACGGCGTGGGCATGGACGAGAGCGTGCGCGCGCGAATTTTCGAGCCGTTCTACACCACCAAGGAAGTCGGACGCGGCACGGGACTCGGCCTGTCGACCGTTCACGGCATCGTCAAGCAGAGCGGTGGACACATCGAGGCCTACAGCGAACTTGGCAAGGGCACGACCTTCAAGGTCTATCTGCCAGAGGTGGACGCGCCGCTCGACAACCAGCGCACCGGCCCGCGGGACCTGGCGGTGCGCGGCGGGACCGAGACCATTCTGGTCGTGGAGGATGACGAAATCGTCCGGACCATGATCGTCCGGACGTTGCGCGAGGCGGGTTATCACGTACTCGAAGCGATGAGGCGCGACGAGGCTCTCGCGATCTGCCGCACCTTCCGCGAGGACCGAGTTCCGGTCGATCTGATGCTCTCCGATGTCGTGATGCCGGGGATGAGCATCGCCGAACTGGCGGCAGAGCTGCGGTCGTTACAGCCGGACCTCAAGGTCGTCTACATGTCCGGTTACACGGACAAATCCGTGACTCGCCAGGGACTCCTGGACTCCGCGGACAGCTTCATCCAGAAGCCGTTCGCGGGGCCGACGCTGCTCGCCACGCTGCGCACCGTTCTCGACGACGGCCAGTCTGTCGCCGCCTGACCTGCCCGGCTACGCGGCCAGGCCGTCTTCCGATTCCCGTTCCCGGAGCGTGAAGGCCGGCCCAGCCGCCGGTGATGAGGTGATGGCCGCACCCTTGGCCTCCTCCGCGACGACGGCGGCCGTGCCGGCGTCCTCCATGCGAATCTTGAGGCGCAGGTTGTTCGCACTGTCCGCCTGTTTCAGCGCTTCTTCGAGCGTGATCTTCCCCCCGCGGTACAGGGCGTAGAGCGCCTGGTCGAACGATTGCGAGCCGTCGAGCACGTTTTGTTCGATCGCGTCCTTCAGGGCCGCGATCTCGCCCTTGGTCACGAGGTCGGCGATGCGGGGCGTGTTGAGCATGATCTCGATGGCAGCCACGCGACTCTGTCCGCCGGCGGTCGGGACGAGGCGCTGCGAGACGATGCCTCGCAGGTTGAGTGCGAGCTGTGCGTAGAGCTGCGGATGAGCTTCGGTCGGGAAGAAATTCATGATGCGCTCCACCGACTGATTGGCGTTGTTCGCGTGCAGCGTGCCGAGCACGAGGTGCCCCGTCTCGGCGAAGTGGATGGCCGCCTCGACCGTCTCCAGGTCGCGCATCTCGCCGATCAGGATGACGTCCGGAGCCTGCCGAAGTGCGCTCTTGAGCGCTGCGGCGAACGACGAAGTGTCGACTCCGACCTCCCGCTGGGTGACCACGCAGCCCTTGTGTTGATGCACGAACTCGATCGGGTCCTCGATCGTGAGGATGTGGCCGCGCGTGAGCATGTTGCGATGGTCGATCAGGGCGGCCAGCGTCGTCGACTTGCCCGATCCGGTCGCGCCCGTGACCAGGATGAGCCCGCGCTTGGCGAGCACGAGCTGCTTGAGCGGCTCGGGCAGGCCCAGTTCCTCGGCGTTCGGAAAGTCGATGCGGATGAGACGGGCCACGAGTCCGACCTGGCCGCGCTGCCGGAAGACGTTGAGCCGAAAGCGCCCGACGCCCTGCACGAAGTGCGCGCAGTTGAGCTCGTTCGTCCGGTCGAACTCCGAGAGGTCGGAAGCGGGGACGGCTCCCCGAATGATCCTCTCGACCTCCGCGCCGGCGAGGGGTTCCGGGCTCACCGCCTGGGTCTCGCCATCGATGCGAAAGAGCGGCGGCGACTCGGCCGTCAGGTAGAGGTCCGAGCCGTTCTTCTCCCGGAGGAGCGTGAGGAGGCCATCAAGGCCCTGGGGCATGCCGGTCATCGCGTTCGTCCTTTCAGTGCCCGAACAGCCCGGACTTCTTGACGGGTTCAGGAGTTCGCGTGGGGAGCGGTCGCGCGCCGGTGGCGAGTCCGCCCGCCTGTCCCGACGCAGGGGTGCCCGCCGCTGCGGGGCCTCCGGCTGGGGTCGAGCCCGGGAGGGCCGCGCCTTCGAACAGCTTCGGGTTCGATGACTTGCGCATTGCTTCCTCGCGCGACAGGCGCCCCTGCATGACGAGATCCCGCAGCGATTGGTCGAGGCTCTGCATGCCGTGCTGCGCGCCGGTCTGGATGACCGACAGGATCTGAGCCGTCTTGTCCTCGCGGATCAGGTTCCTGAGCGCCGGGACGCCGACCAGGACCTCGAGCGCCGCGACGCGTCCCTTGCCGTCCTTGGACGGAAGAAGCGACTGCGCGACGACCCCTTCGAGCGATTCCGAGAGCATGGTCCGCACCTGCGCTTGCTGGCCGGACGGAAAGATGTCGATGATGCGGTCGATGGTCTTGGACGCCGAGTTGGTATGAAGCGTCGCCAGCACGAGGTGCCCGGTTTCCGCCGCCGAAATGGCGAGCGACGTGGTCTCGAGGTCGCGCAATTCGCCGACCAGGATGACGTCCGGATCCTCTCGCAGTGCGCCGCGCAGGGCATTCGTGAACGAATCGGTGTGTGGCCCGACCTCGCGCTGGTTGACCAGGCAGTTCTTCGAGGCATGCACGAACTCGATCGGGTCTTCGATCGTGAGGATGTGGCCGTGCCTCGACTCATTGATGAAATCGACCATCGCCGCGAGCGTCGTGGACTTGCCCGACCCCGTTGGTCCCGTCACGACGACCAATCCCTTCTCCCTTGCCGCGAGGTCCTTCAACACATTGGGCATGCCCAGGTCGGCGAGCGATTTGATCGCGTTTGGAATGAGGCGAAACACCGCGCCGGGACCGCGCTGTTGCACGAACAGGTTGGCGCGGAAGCGGGAGACCCCCGGGATCTCGAACGCGAAATCGAGATCCCGGCGTTCCTCGAAGATTCTCTTCTGGACGTCGTTCAGGATGTCGAACAGGACCTGGCGCGCGTCGTCGGCGTTCAGCGGCTCCATCTCGACAGGCGTCATCCGGCCGCGGATGCGCAGGAGCGGCACCGAGCCGGCGGACACATGCACGTCCGATGCCCCCGATTCGCGGGCAAACGTGAGAAGCGCGGTCAGGTCGAGAGCCACGGCGCGCCCCTCACGTTAGAGCGCGCCGACACTCGCGCTCGTTCATCGAACCGTTGGAGAGACGGTCGTGCGCCCGCTCGACCAGGGACCGAAAGCCATCGGCGCGGGCCACTTCGATGAGCCGGGACCGCGTGGCCCCGGCCGACACGGCTTCCCACAACGCCGGCCCCGGGATGAGCGTTTCGACGAGCGGGAGGACGTCGTTGCCGGCGCGCCGAATCTGGACCATGGCGAGCAACCGCGACATGAGGATGGGCGGGCCCTGAGGCTGCTCCGTCAGGTGCTCGATCAGCGTGAACGAGTCGATCCAGTTGCTGCGCGCGAGGAGGAGACGTCCCGAGCCCGCCGGCGAGAGCACCGCGTCCACGTCGGATCCGTCGAGCATCCCGTCGAGAATCACGATGTCGGCAGACTGCTCCGTGACGATCTCCTGCCACTCCACGTGCGACTCGCCGGGCGCGACGAGGATTCGCGAGGCGCCCGGCAAGGGAACGATCCCCGCCGGCTCGAACGCGAGGATGCGGGCATCCCCGGGTTGGGCCGCGGCGAGCAGCGCGGCGAGCACCGAGGAGCACTCGGTTCCCCGCGGCCCGCAAACCAGCACGAGACCGGCGCGCAGGCTGACGAGCGAGCGCAGCTCGGCGGCCTCGACGGCATCGAAGCCCAGATCCTCGAGACTCGGAACGCGGTCGGTCTTCGGACGCGGCCGGAGAGTGACGCTCACGCCCTCGCGCGACCGGAGGACGGAAACCTCGACGAGCAGCTCGCCCATCGGCAAGGAACACTCGACCGAGCCCGCCGCATGAATCCGTTTCCCGAGCACGGGGCCCCCGAGGGCTTCGAGACGCCCCACGAGCGCCTCGAGCACCTGCTCGGGTTCGGTGGCCACCTGCACGAGCCGTTCGCCCTGCCGGTAGGCGACGAACAGCTGGCCGTCCCGGGCCATGAAGTGGGCCTCGGTCGCCCCGGCTTTGAGCGCGCTCGTCAGGTGAAAGGCCATGAACGTGGCCCCGGAGCGTTCCCACAGGACGTCGTAGCGTCCGTCGGGAACGGCGGGAACGCCCGCGAGCGTGATCGCGTGCGCGCCGCCGAAGATGGCGTCGAGCCCGCGCCGGATGGCGGTCGGCGTGCCGATGCAGAGGCCGATCGGGCCGCCGGTCGCCTCTTCCAGGCGGTCGAGCATCTCCTGGTCCGTCGGATCGGCGACCGCGAACGAGACGCCGGCCTCCTCACGGAGCAGGGGGATCGCGTCGCTTCGTCGGAGGAGCGTTTCGTTGAAGGTGCGGACGAGCTCGGCATCGAGCGAGGTCGCCTCGATGTCGACGAGGGTGAGACTGAGCTGCCTGGAGAGTGCCCAGCCCACGTCCTCTTCCGTGACCGCGCCCGACTGGACGAGAGTCTCGCCGATGCGCAATCCGGTCTCGCGCTGGCGCAACACGCCCTGCTCCACCTGCTCCTCGGTGACGACGCCGGCTTCGAGCAGGATCACGGTGATATTTGGGCCCGTGCGGTGCGGTCGACGAGTCAGGAACTGCCTTCCGTCCATCGGTCACCTCGCGGTCTACCGCATGATTCCTCTGACAGGCTGCCGGCTTCGTGCTCCACGGCATTCCTTGCGCCCTGCGCCCAAGATAGAATCGGCAAAATGACAACGCAGCTTGAGGACAACATCATGTGGTGGCATGAGTTAGCTGTTGCAATGTGCACCATTTAACAATTCATGCCCGCAACGATCCTGTATGAAACATCAACGTGAGATCAGTGGTTTGAATATCGCCCCATTCTCCATGACCTTCTATATCGGATGCGCGCCATCATACTTTTTGCGACGTTGCTGGTAATCATTCCGGACGTGCGAACATCTCTTGACATCCCCAACCCTCCGTTACAAACATCGTTGTATCGTGCGCCATTCCAGATGGTGGAGGACTCTGTCATGTCCCAACAGGCCACTCCGTCACGGCAGACGAGCGTTCACCAGCGAATCGCCGAGGGCTGCCCGCCTCCCGATCCCAACGCGCCGTACTGCCTCGAGATCTACGCTTCACGATATGAGACCGAACCTCTCGCCAGTTTCTTTTCCACTCGCCCATTCCCGGCGTTCCACGCCGGCGACTACTTTCGCGATGCGACCCTGCGGGTAGACGGCTGGCCCATGGATCCGGCCACGAGCATCGCCCGTGTCGAGCACGTGGTTTGGCTTGCGCCCGAGACCGGAGAGGTCCGGAGCAAGATGGTCGTGTACCTGCGGGGTAAGTAAGGCATCGGGGCTCCGGGGCCCCGATCTACCCCGCCCGGCGCGGCCGCTGCTCCTCCTGGAGCAATTTGAGGCACCGACGTCCGGGTACGGATTCGAAGAATCGGATGGATCGATCCAGGGCTTCTTCGAACGTCGCCCTCTCGACGGCACTCAGCAGCTCGACCTTCGCGTAGAACTTTCCCCTCGCATCCCACAGATCCAGCCCGCTCGTGTCGACGACGCCTCGGAGGATCGAGAGCCAGGAATCCGCGCGCGCGTCACCAAAGTGGATTCCGGCCAGGTTCTGAAGAGCGGCGTCGCAGTGTTCGAAGGCTTCGGCGAACGCGAACGTCTCGCTCAGCATCGTTCGACGACGGAGCGCCGCGCGCGCCTCAACGAACTGCTTGAGGCAGTAGGGCAGACCCGTTCCCATGCTCCCCCCTTCATCGGAGCCGTCGCCTGCCTGGCGTTCGTGACCCCGCTCAGGATTCGCAATGCGTGTTCATGCGGCTTTCGCACATTGCTGCTATCGGCTCACGGTCTGTGGGTAGCTAGAGAAAAGGCACGATTTATCAAATTGGGTTCTATCTCACCGCGCGCATGAAAGTCAGTGGTTCCTATTGCATCACAGGCTCTGATGAAACACAGGGGCCATCGATGTGAAATAAGCACTTGCGTGTCACATGTCGTTCATAATGGAACGGTTGCATAACTGAACGCATCGTAAAGTCCATTCTGACAATACCTTGCGATGTTAAATCGCGCTTGAAGCATCAAGTTCGAGCCATGGCTGTCGATGATTGCACTAAGCGCGGCCGCCAGCACCGGTCAGACGCCGACGGGGGTCCCGCCGGGGGGTGGGGCCAAAAGATGGGCGGGCGTTGAACCGGCGATCCTCCTCTCCGGTAGAGACGCACCGCCCGCTTCCGTTTCTTGACTGCTCGATGGTTTGAACTTCCCGTGATCGATCCTGCGGCGTGATTCGAAAGAGGCCGGCCTACCAGCCGGCCTTCCCGCCTGCCGGGCCCACCGCGTACCTGGAGAAGTGAGCGAGCGGAGCGCTGACGGTCTTGCGGGTCAGGTCGACGCGCGAACCCTCGACCGGCACCCACCTGGCCGTCGCGGGGTTGAACCAGTAGATCACGTAGTTGGCGAGCTGATCGCTCGGCACCGACCGGCAGTCGACGGTCAGCTGCACCGGCACGGCGAAGTGATTCGCGCTCGCCGGCGCGATCTCGAGTTGGCAGTCCGTACTGAGCAAGGTCTGAACGCCGAGGCCGATCGACGCGTTTCCCTGGATGGCGTTCGGCGGCACGTCCACCCGCCAACGGCCGTTCGTCAGCGAACCGCCGAGGCTGCCGACGACGTTGAGCGTGCGTACCACCAGGCCCACGAGCTTTCCGACCACCGAGCCCAGCGAGCCGATCAAGCCGTTCGTGCTCGCGGAAGTTGCATTCGTCGACGGGAGGGGCGCCGGGTCATCCGTGGACACGACCGCGGCCGAGGAAGAAGTTGTCGAATCCAGGGGCACGGGGGCTGTCGCCATGTTGCTGCAGCCGACGACGCTCGCCATCATCAGCACGAGTCCGGCAAACGCGAAGGCTCTTCGGAACGGAAACATTCGGGTCCTCCCGCAACGGTGAAATGCAACGAACAGAATGCTCTCTACTGCACCCACCGTGCCAAGGAGCACCCAGTGTCGCCGAGGCGAGTCCGCTGCAGCTTGCACGGAAGGCGACTTGCATCGAGCGAATTCCCCGGCAAGGCGCCTCCGCGGTTCCACGTCGCTGGTGGAAATTGCTCAGGTGCTGTCGGGATTGACCCAGGCATCCCTCCGGGGCAATTCTTCCTCCGTGAAAGGAGGAACCCCCGTGCGCATCCTCACGATTGCGGCCGCCCTCGCCCTCATTCCAGCGAGCGCAACCGCCCAGCACGACATGGAGCAGCACACGCACGCCGTCCCCGAAAAACTCGGGCAGGTGACGTTCGCGACCTCGTGCCGGCCGGACCTCCAGCCGGCCTTCAATCGGGCGGTCGCACTCCTCCATTCCTTCGCGTACGTGGCGGCCGGGCAGTCGTTCGCCGACGTCGCGTCGAAGGATCCTGCGTGCGGCATGGCGCAGTGGGGAATCGCGATGAGCAACTTCCACACGATCTGGGGTCCGCCGACCCAGGCCGAGTTCACCGCGGGACAGGAAGCTTCGCGCAAGGCGACGGCGCTGGGTGCGCCGACAGAGCGGGAGCGTGACTTCATCGCGGCGATCGCGGCTTATTACCGGGACGAGAGCGTTCCGCACGCGGCCCGTGTCGAGGCCTACGAACGGGCGATGGCGAGAGTCGCCGAGCGCTACGCGGACGATCACGAGGCGGCGATCTTCCACGCCGTGGCGATCCTGGGCGTGGCGTACAACTCGCCCCCGGACAAGAGCTACGCGCGGCAGAAGGAGGCGGCGGTGATCCTCAATCGCCTGCTCCCGCTCGAGCCCGAACATCCCGGCGTCGCGCACTACCTCATTCACTCGTTCGACTACCCGGCGCTGGCGGATCTCGCGCTGCCGGCGGCGCGCGCCTACGCGAAGATCGCGCCCTCCGCCGCGCACGCGCTGCACATGCCTTCGCACATCTTCACCCGCCTCGGGTTGTGGCAGGAGTCGATCGACTCCAACCTGGCCTCGGCGGCGGCCGCGCAGCAGGGGCTCGCGCGGGTCCACTCGAACGCCACGGCGTTCGATGCGTTGCACGCGTCCGACTACCTCGCCTATGCCTACCTGCAGACCGGACAGGACGCGAAGGCCCACGAGCTGGCGGACCGGATCGCGCAGGTGGCGAGCCTCGACCTTCCGCAGTTCTCCGCCGGCTACGCACTCGCCGCGATTCCGGCGCGCTACACGCTCGAGCGGCGCGCCTGGAAGGAAGCGGCCACGCTCGAGGTGCGGCCGCAGTTCTTCCCGTGGGCGCAGTACCCGTACGCCGAGGCGATCGTCCACTTCGCGCGCAGCGTGGGCGCCGCGAGGTCGGGCGATCGAGCCGGCGCCCGGTCCGCACTCGATCGGCTGACAGCCATCCGGGACAGCCTGCGGGGCAAGCGGGGATTCGACTGGGCATCGCAGGTGGAAATCCAGCGCCTCGCCGCGGAAGGCTGGCTGGCGCGTGCGGAGAAGAAAGACACGGAGGCCGTGCGACTGCTCCGCGCCGCGAGCGATCTCGAGGATTCGACCGACAAGCATCCGGTCACGCCAGGCGCGATCCTGCCGGCGCGCGAGCAGCTCGCCGACCTGCTGGCGGAACTCGGACGACCGGGGGAGGCGCTGGCCGAGTACGAGACGTCGTTGCGTTCGGCGCCCGCCCGGTTCAACAGTTACGCGGGCGCGGCGCGCGCCGCCGAGCGGGCGGGAGAGAAACAGAAGGCGAAGGACTTCAACGATCGCCTTCTCGCGCTGTGCGGCGGCACACTGCCTTCGCGGAGCGAGCGCTAGGGTCGCTGGTTTTGGAGCCATAGAACGATAAATATTTATTGACAGTCGATATGGCTAGCCCTAGCGTGGAGCTCGTCCGACCACACGCGGAGGGGGCATGAAACGCGGTGCAAGTCTCTTTCTGAGGGCGGTGCTCATGCTCATGGGCATCGGCGCCCTTGCTTTTCTTCTGTGGGAACCGCACCTCGAAGGCAGGAACGCACACGCCACGCCCTTCGAGATCTATTTCAAGGATCCCTTCCTGGCGTATGCGTACATCGGTTCGATCCCGTTCTTCGTCGGGCTCTATCACGCATTCAAGGTGCTGGGATACGCGGGGAGCGACAAGGAGTTCTCCCGGTCGGCTGTGCGGTCCCTGCGAACCATCAAGTTTTGTGCGATCGCGCTGGTGGGTTTCGTCGTGGTGGGCGAGATCTTCATCATGACGAACCAGAGCGACGATCGCGCCGGCGGCGTCATGATGGGCGTCGTCATCACGTTCGCCTCGATCGTGGTCGCGACCGCGATGGCCATTCTCGAACGAGGCCTGCAGGCCGCGGTGGACATGAAGTCCGAGAACGACCTGACGGTATGAGCATGATCGTCAACATCGACGTGATGCTGGCCCGGCGCAAGATGAGCGTGACCCAGCTCGCGGAAAAAGTCGGCATCACGATGGCGAACATCTCCATCCTGAAGAACGGAAAAGCCAAGGCGATCCGCTTCTCCACGCTCGAAGCGATCTGCAAGGCATTGGACTGTCAGCCTGGAGACATCCTGGAATACCGCGACGCCTAGCTCCCAACGTCCATTGAGTGCGGAAGGGCATCGACTACAACCGGACGTCAGGTACGAAAGCGGTTCTTGTTGATCCTGAGCGCCCGAATTCGCGACTCGAGGGTCGAGCGGGGAATCCCGAGCCGCACGGCCGCACCCGCCGGGCCGGATACTCGTCCGCCGCTCGCGCGCAAGGCATCTTCGATCATCGCCTTTTCACTCGCCAACAGGGTACCCGGCAGTGTGGACTTGCTATCAGGTGGGACCCGCGTCGACAACCAGCTCTCATCGATGGCGAATTCGTCGGTGTCACAAAGGATCATGGAGCGCTCGATCACGTTTTGCAGCTCGCGTACGTTGCCTGGCCACGGATACGACTGCAGCAGATTGAGCGTGCGCTTGTTCACTCGCCGAATCGTCTTTCCGGCTTTCCGGCCGTAGCGATCGATGAAGTACTCGACCAGCAGGGGAATGTCCTCTCGACGGTCCCGCAGCGGTGGAATCTCGAGCGGGAACACATTCAGCCGATAGAACAGATCCTGCCGGAACGTGCCTTCATCCACCGCCGCTCTGAGATCACGATTGGTCGCGGCAATGACCCGCACGTCGACCTGGATCGACTGCGTTCCCCCTACGCGTTCGAACGCGTGTTCCTGCAGCACGCGCAGGAGCGCGACCTGAATGTCGGGCGACAAGTCCCCGACCTCGTCGAGGAAGAGGGTTCCTCCGTCGGCCAGCTCGAATCTGCCGAGTCGCCGTTGAATGGCGCCGGTGAACGCGCCCTTTTCGTGGCCGAACAGCTCTGAGGCGATGAGCTCCCGTGGAATGGCGGCGCAGTTGACGGCCACGAACGCCCTCGCGGCCCGGCGCGAGCGCCTGTGAATGGCGCGGGCGACGAGTTCCTTGCCGGTTCCCGTTTCGCCGGTGAGCAGAACGGTCGAATCGCTCGTCGCGACCTTGGACACGCGCGACAGCACGGCCATCAGCGCCGGCGACGAGCCGACGATCTCCTCGAACATCGACGTCTTGTCGATCTCCTCCCGCAGCGCGACGTTTTCCTCCTGTAGCCTCTCCTCCGCTCGCTTGCGCTCCTCGATGTCGGTGCATGCGAGGTACCAGCGGACCAGGGTCCCCTCGTCGTCGCACAGCGGGTTGTAACGCACCAGGAACCAGCGATAGCTTCCGTCCCCGCCGCGTAGCCGGATTTCCAACTCGTAGGGGATGAGATCGATGAGTGAACGATCGATGTGCGCCTTGACCCGGTCGAAGTCGTCCGGGTGCACTTCGTCCGCGAAGGTTCGCTTCCGCCATTCGTCGAGCGTGACGCCGTAGTACGAAAGCGCAGTCCGGTTCGCGTACAGGCGTCCGCGCCCCGGCCCCAGCACGCCCACGATCTGCGGGACGAGATCCAGCATCTGGCGGTGTTCCGCCTCGCTCTTCCGCAGGGTCTTCGTGAGTTCCTCTTGCTCCGTCACATCGATCCCGGTCCCGACGAACCCCTGGAACCCACCGGCGCTGGTCGCCGGCATGCCCAGGCACCGCACCTGACGGATCGTCCCGTCCGGCCGAACGATCCGCTTTGTGAAGTCGAATGCGTCGTGGTCCGCCAGCATCTTCCGGATCGCCTGGGCGACGAAATCCCGGTCCTCGGGGTGCACCAGAGCGAGGTAGTCCGTGACGCTCGGCGGCGTGGTGCTCGGATCGAGACCGTGGATGGCGAACAGCTCGGCCGACCAGTGCTCGAACCCGAGCGCGTTGAAGGTCCAACTGCCGGCATGTGAGAGTTGCTGGACCTCTACTGTCCGATTCATGGGCCGAACCTCCGGCGAAAACGTCAAGATCGCGCCATTTGGCGAGTTCTCACCAGCGAGTCTAGACAAAACTCTCGCGAACTCAATGACTTCCGTTTGGACCGGGAATTGCGATAACGCGGGGGACCACCCCGGCCGAGAGGAGAGCCTCCGTGAGCAGCGAACCAATGCGCGATCCCCGCACGGATCCACTTCTCACCCCCGCGAACAGCGCGCTCGTGATCATCGACTATCAACCGAATCAGATCGGCGTGGTCAAGTCGATGGACACCGAGCTGCTCGTGCGGAACATCGTCACGGTAGCGCGAATCGGAAAGGCCTTCGGTCTGCCGATCGTGCTCTCGACGGTCAACGCCGCTGCCGGCCAGGGGGCGACGCTTCCACCGATCAAGGAGGTCCTTTCCGACAACGTCGAGCTCGACCGCACGCAGATCAATTCCTGGGAGGATATGGAGTTCCGCAAGGCGGTGGAAGGGACCGGGCGGAAGAAGCTGATCATGTGCGCCTTGTGGACGGAGGTGTGTCTCGCCTTCCCCGCGCTGGACGCCATCCGCGCCGGCTACGAAGTCTTCCCCGTCGTCGATGCGGTCGGAGGGACATCCGTCGAGGCGCACCGGGCCGGACTCGAGCGAATCGCGCAGGCCGGCGCGCAACCGATCAGCTGGGTCTCCCTCGCCTGCGAGCTGCAGCGTGACTGGGCGCGCACGTCGACCGTGCCTGCCATCGTCGACATCGTGCTGACGTCGCGGCTTCGCAAGGGCGTGTGATGTCTCTCGTGACCATTCCGCTCGCCGAAGACGATCGGGCTCGTGAAACAGAACTGCGTGCGCGATTCGGCCAGTTCTGGAGCACGGCGACCGGCGACCCGAGAACCGTGTACGACACCTTCATCTCCGGGACGCCGCTCGCCGAGGGGGTGTCTTCGGAGCCGGTCGAGGCCGCAGCCGTGCGCGGCTGGTGGGTTCGACCGCCCGCAATCAGGAATGACGGGGTGATTCTCTACCTTCACGGTGGCGGGTACGTCGCCGGATCGGCAAAGGCCTATCGGGGTCTCGCCAGCCAGCTCGCGAGCCGCACGCACCGACCCGTCTTCGTTCTCGACTACCCGCTTGCGCCGGAGGCGACCCTGCCATCGGCGCCCGATTCCGTCATGGCTGCATACGACTGGCTGCGCATCAACGGCGGCGAACGAATCGTCCTCGCCGGGGATTCGGCCGGAGGCGGCCTTGCCCTGGGGACACTCGCCCGCTTGGCCCACACTCCGCGGCCGAGCGCCGCGATCGCCGGGCTCGTGTTCTCGCCCTGGGTCGACCTCGCGTTCACCGGGGCCTCCATGACCGACGCGCGCATCGTGGATCCGCTCCTCACTTACGAAGCGCTGAACGCGGGCGCGGGCATGTATCTCAACGGCGCCGATTCGCGTGACCCGCTCGCTTCGCCGCTCTTCGGCGACCTGTCCGCGTTACCACCGGTGTTGATCCAGGTCGGCAGTGACGAGCGCCTGCTGGACGACGCTCGCCAGTATGCCGAGCGGGCGGCGGCCGCGGGTTCGAAGGTGCGCATCGAGGTGTGGGAAGGCATGCATCACGTGTTCCAGGTTGACGTGGCACATCTGCGATCCAGCGCGCTGGCCCTCGACCGGGCCGCCGCGTTCGTTGCCGAAGCATTCGCCGGTCCTTGAGGAGGTACCCGATGTCGGAAAAGACGGTATTGATCACCGGTGCGACCGGCCACCAGGGCGGCGCCACACTGCGTCACCTCGCGACGCGTGGCGGATTCAAGCTCCGCGCGCTCACGCGCAAGCCCGATTCCGACGCGGCCAGGGAGCTTGCGGCTCTTGGCGCCGAGGTCGTGCCAGGGGATCTCAACGACGTTGCCTCGCTCACTCGCGCGCTCGACGGCGCATGGGGCGTCTACTCGGTGCAGAACACCTGGGAGGCCGGTGTCGAGGGGGAAGAACTCCAGGGCAAGCGTCTCGCCCAACTCGCACGCGCCAAGGACGTACACCGCTTCGTCTATGCATCGGTCGCCTCGGCAGACAAGGAAACCGAGATTCCACACTTCGACAACAAGTTCCGTATCGAGCAGACCGTGACGTCGCTCGGGTTCCCGTCGTACGCGATCATCCGCCCCGTGTTCTTCATGGAGAACCTGCTCCTGCCTTGGTCGTACGCCGGAGATAAGCTTGTCTTCGGCCTTTCGCCCCAAACGAAGCTGCAAATGATCGCCGTCGACGACATCGGCAAGTTCGGTGCGAAGGCCTTTGTCGACGCCGACGCGATGAAGAACGTCGCAATCGACATTGCGGGCGACGCCGTCACCATGCACGATGCGGCCGCGGCGCTTTCCCCGGTCGTCGGCAAACCCTTGACCTACGAGCGGATCCCCATCGACGTCGTGCGCCAGCAAAGCGAAGACGTCGCTCGCATGACCGAATGGTTCGAGAGGGTCGGCTATTCGGCGGACATCGCGACGCAGGAGCATCGCTTCGGCATTCGCGCGCTGACGTTCGCGGAATGGGTGCACACGCTGCCTCGGGTCACCAGCGCCGCGTGACACCGTCCAATGATGAGGATCGAGGTCCTGCGTGACGGCGACACGGTGACGCTCCGAATCAGCGGGGAAGTCGACGAGCAGCACCTGACCGCAATCCAGGGGGAAGTGCGGCGCTGCCGCCCGCTCATCGTGCTGGACCTGGCGGAGGCGACGTTCGTCGACCGGGCCGTGGTCCGGTTCCTCGCCGCGCAGGAAGGCGAAGGGGTCGAGTTGCGGAACTGCCCACGTTACATCCGACAATGGATCGGCCGCGAGCCGAGGGAATGACGATCACGAGGCACGAGACCCAAACAGGGAGGAGGCACGCCATGACCAAGGACCTTGGAGTGTGGACGTACGAGAACAGCGCGCTCGTCTTGATCGATTACCAGAAGGAGATGTTCGAAACGATCCGCTCCGAGACCAGCGCCGAGCTGGTCGACCTCCACGTGCGCCTTCTGGCGAAGGCCGCGAAAGCGCTCGGCATGCCCGTCGTGCTATCCACCGTCGGCGTCAAGTACGGCATCAACCGGACCACACATGCATCGATCCTGGCGGAGCTGCCCGGCCTCGAGCCGATCGATCGCACGTCGATGAACGCCTTCGAGGACCGCGCGTTCAGCGACGCGGTGAAGCAGACCGGCCGCAAGCGCTTGATCGTCGGCGGGCTGCATACCGAGATCTGCCTCACTTTCGCAGTCGTGCAGGCACTGAAGGACGGGTACGAGAGCATGTTTGTCACCGATGCTGTCGGCGGGCGATCGCAGGCCGCACACCGCACTGCGATCGAGCGCTTGGCGCACGCCGGTGCTGTGCCCACCACCGCGCTCGCCGTCGTCTGCGAGCTCTTCCGCGACTGGGCGTCGCCCCAGGCCAGCAAGGCGCGCGACGTCATCTACTGGTACTTCGGCGAGGTCGGGAAGTTGGGGGTCGACGTAGGCGTGAGCGATGTCGAGAAGGAGGAAGTGGCCAAGGCCGCGCAGCACGCCTGACGTTTTTCCTTGCTTCCTGGACGATGATGCAGAATGACGGGTCGCTCACGGCGTGAACGGCCCATGAGTGTTTGCCACCCAATCGTCACCCGGCGAGCTGCATCGACCTGTGACCGCGATCGAGCACGACCCCGCTTCGCCCCGAGAGCTAGCGAGGCAATCCCATCGAGACTTCGAGGCGAAAGGTCCTCGGTGCCTGGGGATGCGAGTGAATGTCGGCGATTCCTTCCTTCGGCTCATCGTGGAGCCTCGAGGTGTAGTAGTAATCGACGTCACTGACGGCGCTGTCGAGCAAATTGAATATTTCGAGTCCCACGGTCCACCTGCGAACGCGGTGGCCGACTTGGGCGCTCAAGACCGGCGACGCGGCGGATCGCACGGAATTGTCTTCGATGAGCGGTCGCGGCCCGAAAAAACGCAGCCGCACCCCGGCGAAATCGCCCGGGCCTCGTTCGTAGGTCGCGCCGGCAGACAGCACGCCTTCCACTGCGCCTGGAATGTGATCGCCTGCCGGATCGCCATCGCGAAAGCGCGCCCGCGAGTAGGCCAGGTCCGCGTCCACATGAAGGCCTTCGAATGGATTGCCTTCGCCGGCGACCTCAATCCCGGCCCGCCGGCTCGGGCGGCTGGGAGCGGCTAGCCCTGCATCCCCGACGAAGACGGTCTCCGATTCGATGTCGAGTCCCCAGATCGACGTGGTCGCGGACCAGCTCGGGCTGCCGTGGATTCGGGCGCCCACTTCCCCGCCCTTCGTGCGCACGAGCAGGGCGCTGCGTTCGATTGGAGGCCCGCCCTGAACCGGGAAATGGAACTCGACCGGAGGTTCCTGGGTGGCCTGCGACGCGGGAGTGGATGCAAAGCGCGCCCCGCGCGCATCAATCGAATGAAAGCCGTATCCCGCGTTGACGTAGAGATCGACCGGGCCCCAGGGCCCGAGGATGAGCGAGGCCTTCGGCGACACGATTCCCGTGATGTCGCTGCCCGAGAAGGGGGCGTAGCTCGAAGTCACCCCGTAGCGATAGGCGTCGGCTCGGATTCCGAGAACCGTCCGTGCATGGCGGGACCATTCCTGGTCGAACGACCAGAACGGCGAAAGACTCCACTCGATGACGCTGTCTTCCCGAAGCATGCCCAGCCGCCGCCGCGCCTCGGTGTGGTAAAGGCCGACGCGCACGATGTTGTCGTGACGAAGGTCGATGCCGATCGTGTGTTTCTGGCCGCCTGCGCTCCACCCGCGGGAAACGCGGAACCCGGTCACCACCCGCTCGTCCGCCTGTTCGAACTGGTCGCCGCGCAGCGTGTCGTCCAGGAAGTAGGTGAAGTTGGAGAACAGATCCAGCCGGTACGTGACGATGTAGGCGCTCGCCTTCGTCAGCGACCCGGGTCCGGCGCGCTGAAGCTCGGCGGAAAGGCTGTGGCGATACGTCGAGCCGCCGTCGGTGGGATCGATCGCTCCGTAACGGGGAATCGTGCCCGCGGCCACGGCGCGGTCGGGGACTTGATCGGTCGAATTCCAACGGCCGTCGTAGCCCATCGCGGTGACGCTCCACTCGCTCTCCGCGGTTCCGTGGCTGTAGCGTAAGAGCCCGTTGACCTTGCGAAAGTCGTCCAAGTGCACCCACGGCCCGTCATCGTGAAGCCACTCGAGGGCACCGAGCACGCTGCCGCTCCCCAGGTGTCGCGAGGCGCCGGCGAGCGCCCGGACGTAGCCGTCCTGACCGGCGGCGAACGATCCGATCGGCCCGGAGAGCGTGTCCCGGTAGGAGATGTGGGCGGAACCCGCGCTCGAGAAGTCGCCGTCCTCGACAGAATAGGTTCCCTTGCGGAATTGAATCCCGCTCACCAATTCGGGAATCACGTAGTTGATGTCGGTATAGCCCTGGCCGTGGGCGTGCGTCGGCATGTTGACCGGGACGCCCGCGACCGTGGTCGCGAAGTCCGTACCGTGGTCGAGATTGAAGCCGCGGAGATAGTACTGGTTCGCCTTGCCTTCGCCGCTGTGCTGGCTGACGAGGAGGCCGGGAACCGATTCGAGAATGTCACCGGCCCGCTGAAACGGCCGCAGCGCCAACTCGTGCGGCGTCACGAGGCCCTGGGATGCGGCCGATCGTGGCGCCAGCGAACCCTCGAAGGAACCCTTCACTTCGACCGTGGGAAAGACGTAGCGCACCCGAGTGCTGTCCGCCGCGGTCGAATCCGCCGGGGCAACAGAAGCAGGTGCCGGCGGGGGGCGAAACGCGAGCAGAGCCAGTGAGCTGGCGAGGAAAACTGTCCAGCGTCGGGTACGAATGATGGACACGTCGATGAATCCCCTTCTGCGAGTCGTGAGTGCGCGAGGGGCGGTGGGCTGCTCGACCGGAGCCTGGAAACGGCGCGGTCTAGGAGGTACCCCCGACGCCGTTTCACACCCACACATCCCCCCGCGCGAACCACAAGGAGGAGACCGTTCCCTCCGGACCGGCCCAGGGAGGTCCGCCGCTGAACGCAGGCCGAAGTTCCCGGCCTCCTCCACTCCCTTGATCAGATCGGCATGCCGACTCTCAGGACGACGTTGCGTCCGGGCGACGACGCGTAGGTCTTGTAGCGACTCATGAAATCCCGGTGATCGGTGTCGAAGACGTTGCGCACGGACAGATCGATTGCGAGCGACCGTCCCGACAACGGCACCGTGAAGCCGGCGCCGACGTGGGCAAGCGAGTACGCGCCGACCGTCGTGTCGAGCGGATCGAGACGGTCCTGCCGGGCATTCGACTCGCCGGAGATCGAGACGTAGGGCTCATCGAGCGCTCCAATCCTCGAGCCCTCGTAGCGCACGCCGTACGTGCCGCGGAAGGGCGGCACCCACGGCAGCGGCGTGTCGGTCGCGGTGTTCGTGCCGCGCACGTAGTCGGCGCTACCCGACAGGTGGACCTGCCGAGTCACGTGCCATTCGGCCTGGGCTTCGCCGCCGCTGAAGCGCGCGTCTCCCTGGACGGTTTCGAAGATCTCGAAGCCCGATCCCGGGTCGAACGTGCCGGTGGGCCGCGTGTAGATATAGTCCTTGATCGTGTTGACGTAGCCCCCGAGCTCCGCGCGCACGCGCGAGGATTGGACGCGGAGCGCGAGATCGCTGTTGAAGGAAGACTCCGTCCCGAGGTTCGGATTGCCGACTTCGAACGCGACCGTTCCTTCGTGAACGCCGTTCGAAAACAGGTCGAACGACGACGGCGCACGGAATCCGCGCCCCACGTTCAGCGCGACCGCGAGCGGCTCCGCCAGGCGGTAGAGAATGCCGACGTTGCCCGTGAACGCGTTCCATGATCGTTCCTGGGCGGCCACGCCGAGCTCTTCGTCGTCCTCGGGGACTTCCAGCTTGCGCGCGTCGTAGCGCACTCCGGCGGCGAGATGCCAACGATCGAGGTCGGCCTGTTCGAACACGAACAGGGCACCGTCCCGCATCCGCGTGCCCGGGATCAGAGACTCCTCGCCGAACTTGTCGAAGCGGTTGTACAGGTAGGAACCGCCGATCAGGCCGCTCACCTTTCCCAGGGCAGGATGGTTGAAGCGGGCCTCGCCGTTGTATGTCCGCGACAGGAGTCCGAGGGCCACTTCGGTGGCGTCCGCGGCCTCGAACTCGCGACGACGGTTCTGCTCGAAGGAGCCACTGAGTTCCACGCGGCTTTCCGAGCCCGTGGGTAGCATGAACTTGACGTGCCCGAGATCGTCGGCGATGCGCTGGAATCCGCTCGAGGTCGGATCTTCGGCGGGGTCCTCGTGAATTTCGATCTTCTCGTTGCGATGCGTGTAAGAGCCCTCCGCCGCGCCCCAGCTGCCTCGGGACCCGACGCTGCCGGTCCCCGTGAAGTCGTCGCCGCCGCTGTTGAAGAGTTGTTCCACCGGCGTACGGATGTCGTCGGCCGTGCGTGCGGAGAGCGCGCCGCGGAATCCCAGGCCCTCCTTCGCGCCTTCGACGCTGACATGACCGTTCACGGCGTCCGAGACGGATTCGAACCTTGCCGACGCGCCGACCTTGGCGAACGCGGGCACGCCGAAGGCCGTCGGCAGGTCGGGCGTGATGACATTAACGACTCCGCCCAGGGCGTCGGATCCATAGAGCACGCTGGCGGGCCCGCGGATGATCTCGATCGACTTGCTGTCCTCGACGTCGACCTGGGGGCCGTGCTCGTCGCCCCATTGCTGGTTCTCAAGCCGCTGGCCGTCATCGAGCACGAGCACGCGATCGGAGCGCAGGCCACGAATGACCGGCTTGCCGATGCTGCCGCCCGTACTCCAGCTGCGAATTCCCGCCAACGACGAAATGGTTTCCCCGAGCGAGGCCGCGCGCGCGACGCGCAACGCCTCGCCGTCGAGCTGGCTCGTGGGTTGGGGAGAAGTCAATGCGGATGTCGCATGGGCGCTCGCGGTGACCTGGACCGTGGGCACCTCGACGTACGAGGTCTTGAGCGAGAAGTCGAGCGTCGTCCCCGCCTCCGTCGTCTGAACGGGCTGGATGGCGGGCGCGAATCCCAGCCGTTGCACCGCCACGCGGTAGGAGCCCGACGGAAGGTTGGTGAACGAATAGGTTCCGTCGGCGGCGGTGAGCGTCGACCGCTTGAGGTCGATCACTGTGACCTGCGCCTCGGCCACGGGCTTGCTTGCCGAGTCGACGACCGTTCCGTGCAGCGACGCGGCGAGGGCTTGAGAAATCGGCGCGGTCAAGCTCGCCAGGACGACCAGAACGAATGGGACGACGGCGCGGTCGAGTCGCGCGCGAGAACGCGCACGGGTCGACGGCGCACGAGAGACGTGCGACATCCGAACCTCCATTGTGACCGCAGCGCACTTGGCGCGGCGGAATCAGCTTCCTGGACTTGGTTTGTCGTCCGAGAGGTTCAGGTCGTGGGCGGAGCTCGCGCGGGGGCGCAGTCCGGTGCTGCAGTAGCGGGGGCGTCGTAGGGGGGGAGGGGCTCGACGGACCCGGCAAGGCGGACGGGGTCGGGGAGGAAAGCGGTGTCCGCCGCCGTCGAGTGCTGGACCGAGAACGAGCACAGCGCGCAGGTGTCCGGCGCGGAGCGCCCACGGCCGCCAGGATCCCGGTGAACGTGAATGGCCCCGACGAACAGCGCCGTGATGAAGATTCCGACCAGCGCGCCGGCAAACAACCGGCAAACGCGCAGGCGCTTCATGGAAGGGCTCCTTTCGACACAACCGCATTCGATCGGTGGAGGTCGCAACGACGGAGGTGCCCGCGATGTGCAACGGGAACGAGTCTGCGATTCGATCGGAACTGCTAGCGGCTAGGAAAGGGGCGGGGCGCGATTCGGGACGAAGACATGCGCGATGACGCGAGGAGTCTGAGACGCGCGCGCGACGACGACTTCTAGGGGTGCCAGGGGCGTGGCAGGTGTGAACCCGGCTTGGATTCCCGGCGCCTGAACGTGCGTCGCCGTGCACACCTGACAGTCGTGCGAGGGGCCGCGCTCAACGTGCTGATGGAATCCGACCGCAAGGACCGTCCAGGTCAGCAGAATGGCCAGGATGGGCGCGAGGCCCGTCTTGATGCGGTGGAACCGGCCAGTGCCGAACAAGGCGTTCACGCACGAGACCGTGAACCTTCTGCCCCCGGGACGTCAAGGCAAGACTCCGACTCCACCGATTCAGAGCAACGACTGCGGCCGGTGGAGCAGGAGGTGCGAGCGACAAGTACTGCGATGGCAATGTACTAGTGAAGGTACGGCGCCACCGGTAGTTGCGCAAGTCTCAGGAGGTTGCGGCGTCGCCTAGCTCGACCATGCCTGACCGAGAGATCACGTCACTTACGGTGCGGAATTGGAGGGGCAATGGCCGCGAAACGTAAAACTGGGGACGGACGGACGATCAAGTACCTCGACCAGGACCAAGTCGGGCGGTTCCTGGCTGCGATTCCGAACGAGGCGCAGAGGGACCGCCTGCTCTTCGGGTTCCTCTACAAGTTCGGCATGCGCGCCAGTGAAACCGCAGGGCTGCCTACGGCCGCCGTAGACCGCGAACGAGGCGAAGTGACGATCACCGGGCTCAAGGGCGGCCTGACGAGGACGTACACGATCCCTCGCGACTTGAAGCGGGCGCTCCGGGGCTGGCAGCCAGACGGGGAGTGGTTCTTTGGTGGTCGGCAAGGGACGCTCACGCGCGTGCGAGTATGGCAGCTATTCCGGACGTACGCCAAGAAGGCGGGCTTGCCCGAAGAGTACGGGCCGCACAGCCTTCGGCACTCTGCCGCGGTACATGCTTTGGACGCGAATCTTGCAACTGAGGAGGTCAGGGACCTATTGCGACACAGGCGCTTGGCTACAACGGATACGTATGCCAACCTGTCTGTCGCTCGGCGCAATGATTACCTTGCTAGGCTAGACAAGAGCAGCAAGGTCGTAAAGCTTCGATAGGCCCTTGCGGGAGTTAGGGACGAATGCCCCCGTTGCTCTTTGGGAAGCCCAGTGAACTTATAGGCGCGGATGATCTACAGGCTCTTGTCGACGAAAAGTGCTCCGAGGGCCCGGATCTTGAATTCAAGGCTGAAGCCCCGGGTGGCGGGGAGCGGGCGGACAGAGAATTCCTGGCCGACGTCACAGCATTTGCGAACGCACGAGGTGGGCATATCGTCTACGGTGTTCGGGAAGAGGGAGGCGTCGCCGAGGAGCTTGTTGGACTTGCAGAAATGAATTTCGACGCAGCGATCTTGCGGCTTACCAACCTCATCCGCGATTCAGTGTCTCCCAGGCTACTCGGGCTCGAACTTCGCGCTATCCCGCTCGCGAACGGTCGATTCTCAGTGCTATGCACAATTCCTCGTAGTTGGTCTTTGCCCCACATGGTGCGTTTCAAGGGGTTTGAGCGATTCTTCACGCGAACGAGCGCAGGTAGGCATCCGCTTGATGTAGACGAACTGCGGGCACTGTTTACGACCGGGGCGACCGCGTCACAATCCGCGCAATCGTTTCGAGTAACTCGGATTGCCGAGATTGCTGGCGATCGCACGCCGATTCCGCTTGTCCCTGGACCACGGGTCATCCTTCATGCAATCCCGCTATCGATAGCGGATCCCGCAAGTTCCTTCGACCTTGGGCCATTGCCGAAGCAACTGGCCTTGCTTTATCCGATCTACGCTGCGGTGCATTCAAGCAGGTTCAACTTTGAAGGGTATCTCGCTTTCGATCTAAGTGGTCCGCAGGGGGGCGTACAAGCCTATACGCAAGTCTTTCGGTCGGGGTCAATAGAGACCGTGACCCGACGTCTGTTGCGACGAGACAATGACCCGCCGCGCATTCCAAGTGTGACCTTCGAATTAGAATGTTTGAGAGCCGCCAAGCGCCTGCTGCAATGCCAAGACCTTCTCGGCGTGGCACCACCAATTGCCCTCTGCCTGACCGTTCTAGATGCAAAGGGATTCGAGATGGCGGTTGGTAGGGAGCAGTGGTACCTACGAGATGAGCACGTCCTCATTGAACGCGATGACCTCCTGGTCCAGCCCGTCCTCATCGAGAGCTTTTCGGCAAACGCGATCAAGGCGTTCCGCCCTGCCCTTGATGCCGTCTGGAACGCCGCCGGGTTTTCAGGCTCGCCGAATTTCGATGACGAAGGCAATTGGCAACAACCGCAGCGCTAGTCTCGCGCTCTGAATCGCTGTTTAGTTCTTCATGAAAAGCTGAAGCTCGCACTTCGACGAAACCTCCAATTCACGGGTCTTTCATGCTCAGATGACGGTGGACTTTGCACCCGATCCTCGGCCCATGAGATACTGAAGTCGGTCGGAGCACCCGAGGAAGCTCTGCTGCTTTCACAGAGCATGACAGTTCCGCAAAGGCATAGGCGCCTGCGCGTCTCGGGCCGACTAAAAGAGCCGACGATCTTGTGAGGCTTGCGGGCGGACCTCGCGAGCTGAAATCTCGAAGGGTGTGAAGGGCGGCAGTCAGGAGATAGGCGGTGTGGGCAGATCCACATCCCTAGCTTCCGGCTGCTGCCCTTTTTGTTTTCCCGAAAGGAGCACGTAGTGAGCGCAGAAGATCGAATCGCGGTGGCGTTTCAGTTGGCTGAGGCGCGCAGACGCGCGGGCCTAAAGGTGAACGATGTCGCGGAGAAGGCGAACTTGGATTCGACCACAATCAGCACGTACGAAGCGCGCAGCGCAGCACCCAGTGAATCTGCCTTAGAAAGGTGGTATTTGGCCTTGCTCACGCTCGCCCGTGACAGAGCCAACGATGCACGAGTTGCAACCAATGATCGCGACCACGCAGCGGTACGCACGGATCTCGGATGACCTTGTCCAGAGAGAGGCGGAGCGGGTGCACGCTCTGGCCGGTTAGCCGGACAAACGGTAGCAAAAGTGGTAGCAGGGCCCTCTCGGGCTTGCTTCGGACCGCCGCAAACCGTTATAAACACGGGTCCGGAGAGGTGCGAGAGTGGTTGAATCGGGCGGTCTCGAAAACCGCTAGGCCTTCACGGGCCTCGAGGGTTCGAATCCCTCCCTCTCCTCCATCCTTCCATGGCTCGATCGACCCGCCAGAGCGCCGGAATCCTCCTCTACCGTAGGGCCTCAGACCGCCTCGAAGTGCTGCTCGTCCACCCCGGCGGGCCGTTCTGGGCGAGGAAGGACCTCGGCGCCTGGTCCATCCCCAAGGGCGAACACGAGGTAGGCGAAGACCCCGAACAGGCGGCGCGCCGCGAATTCGCCGAGGAAACAGGAGCGTCGCTCGCTCAGGCCGAGCTCGTCCCCCTGGGCGAAGTCCGGCAGAAGAGCGGCAAGATCGTCCGCGCCTTCGCCGCGGAAGGCGACTTCGATCCGACAACCCTTCAAAGCAACACGTTCGAGCTGGAATGGCCGCCGCGCTCCGGCCGGATCCTCGTGGTTCCCGAGGTCGACCGCGCGGAATGGTTCGACCTCGAGGAAGCATCGAAACGGATGTTCGAAGCCCAGAGACCCTTTCTCGCGCGCCTCGAGAACGAACTGAAATGAAGCGACTCGCGCTCCTCCTCGCCTTCCTCGCCACCGACGTCCATGCGCAGTGGACGCGCGTCGACGAGATCCCGATCGCGAACGTCTACTCGGTGTTCACCGTCGGCGACACGATCGCCGTGGGCTCCGACGGGCATGCGTACGTGAGCGTAAACGGCGGCACGACGTGGATCCCGTCCGCGCAAATCGTGCCCGACTCGATCGCGGTCGAAGACGTCGTCGTGCGCAACGGCAAGCTCTACGCAGGCACGCACCTCAACGGCGTCTTCGTGAGCGGCGACCTGGGCGCGAGCTGGCAGGACTTCAACCAGGGCCTGGTCGGCGGGTTCCTCGATTCGCAGAAGCGCATCATGGACCTGTGCCTCCGCGGGGACAGCCTGTTCGCGTCGACGGGCGGCTCGGGCGCGTGGATGCGCAACCTCAAGACGGGCGGGTGGTCGAAATACGGCACGGCTCTCGAGCCGGCGCAAGCGAGCAACATGGAGAGCATTGCGGCGTCGCCCACGAGACTGTTTGCGTGTGCGGGATTCAACGGCGACGCCTACTGGCGCGACCTCGCCACGCCCGACTGGACGATCACGTACTTCATCAACAACACCGTCGCGGCGGGGCTCGCGTCGCTGGCGGCGCACTGGACGGGCAGCTCTTGGCTCGTCGGCACGAACATCGGCCTCTACCGGAGCCCGGCCGGGCAGAGCCCGTGGGTGTACACGGACTTCGGTCTCCATCCGACGTTCTTCGCCTCGTTCGCGCAGCGGGGGAACGTCGTGTTCACGCACTTCGCGAGCCCGGAGGGGACCGGCATCGAGTTCTCGACCAATGACGGCGTCGACTGGCAGGTGCTCGACGCGCTGCCCGCGACATTCACCTATGCGATCGGGATCTCGGGCACGACGATGTACGGCGGCCGCATAAATGGCCTGTGGCGCCGGCCGATCGGCGCCGTCGGCGTGCCGGCGCCGGCACCCGGCGGGGGACTCCATTTCGCGCTCAGCGGGCCGAATCCCGTGCGCGGCGAAGTCCGCTTCCGGTTCGACCCCGTGGCAACCGCACGCTTGCAAGTGTTCGACATCCGTGGTCGATTGCACGCAACGGTCGAAGCCACGAACGCGGGGAGCGTGAGCGTCGACACGCAGGGCTTCGCGCCCGGCATCTACCTCGCGCGGCTCACGGTGAAGGACCACACGGAGGTCGTCCGATTCGTCCGCTCACGTTAGCTCTTCTCCTGATGACCACGCTGGCGCACGCCCAGGGCGCGAAGACGTCCGCGCCCCTCAACGCGGCGACGCAGCTCAAGCCCGGCCAGTGGATCTGGGTGCCCGAAGCGAGTCCGGAAGGGCCGGTCACGATCCTCGTCGATCTCAGCCGGCAGGTCGCGATCGTCTACCGGAACGGAGTTGCGATCGGGATGACGACGGTGTCGACCGGCAAGAAGGGCCACGAGACGCCGACCGGCGTGTTCACCATCCTGCAGAAAAACGCGAAGCACAAATCGAACATCTACAACAACGCGCCCATGCCCTACATGCAGCGGCTCACGTGGGACGGCGTCGCGCTCCATGCCGGCAACCTGCCCGGGTATCCGCAGAGCCACGGCTGCGTGCGCATGCCGATGGCATTCGCGCAGAAGCTCTTCAAGACGACGACGATGGGCGGCACCATCGTCGTCGCGGGCAAGGCGGGCGCGATCATGGAAGCGCCGTCGATCGGGGTGCTGGCTCCGATGGACACGAAGGGCCTGCCCGCGGAAACGGCCGCCCTGGCGGCGAACGAGGACTATCGCTGGACGCCCGAGAAGTCGCCCACGGGCCCGTTGACCATCCTCATCTCGAAGCCGGACGCGCGCATTCTCGTGCTGCGGAACGGCGTCGAGATCGGGCGCTCGAGGATCGACCTTCCCGCGCAGGACTTCGGCACGCAGGTCCTCACCTACGCGCCCGACTCGACCGGCGCGGCGCACTGGATCGCGGTGGGGGTGCCGGGCTCGGAGACGAAGGCGGGGAAGGAGCTCGATCCCGAGGTGCTCGCGCAGGTCAGGATCCCGCAGGCGTTCGAGGACGCGGTGCGCCGGGAGATCACGGCCGGCACCACCGTCGTCGTCACGCGCACGCCGCTCCAGTCGCCGGGCAAGCGCATGACGATCATGGACGCGTCGGGAAAGTAGCTACTTCTTCCGGAAGCGCTCCGCCCAGTTCTGGACGAGCACGAGGCTCGTGCGACGCGTGTCGTCGAGCGGGCGCAGGATGAGGAAGCGGTCGCCGCGCACCGCGAACTGGGGCGTCCAGCCGAAGACCATCGGGATGTCGACGGGCGCGCGCGTGAACAGCTTCCTCGGCGGCGCCGTGATCGGCGGATCGCCGGCGCCGATCTCGACCTCCATCATGTCGTCGCGCTCGACGAAATACAGCCGATCGCCGCGCTCGTTCCACTTGGGCCACAGGCCTGTCCCCACGACCGTGCGCGTGCCCGTGGCGAGAGACTGGAGGATGACGTCGGGACGGCCGTTCGGCACGACGATGTCGTTCCGGTCGTACGCCAGCCACTTCCCGTCGGGCGACACGCGCGGGAAGTACGACACGCGGCCCATGTCGCTGTGCGATGTGGTGGATCCGCCCGCGAACCGCCGCGACTGGATCATCCAGGTTTCCATGTTCTTGTCGAGGATCCGGGTCCAGTAGAGCGTCACCCCGTCCTTCGAGAGAAAGGGAGTGAGGGCCCCGCTCCGCTCGAGCGTATCGGGAGCGCCCGTGCCGTCGGCATTGCGCAAGACGAGCGACCACGCGAGCACCGAAGGCACCTGCCTGGGAGCGCCCTGGTAGAGGATCCGCTTGCCATCGGGCGTGAATATTGCGTTCACCTCGAGGCCGGACTCCTGCGTCAGGTGCGTGCGGTTCCCGCGCGCGAGTTCGTAGATCCAGAGATCCGCGGTGGGCCCGATCGTCGCCACGGCGCGGCTCCCGTCGGGCGAGAGGTCGAACACGCCGCCGTCCTGCCCCGAAGAGCCGAGCGGCATCAGGTGCTGGACGACGGCCCCCGTCCTGTCCACCCAGCAGAACTCGATCGGCTGCGACGCGCTCGCGATGTAGGACAGGCTGCCGTCGCTGCCGACGCTCGGCTTCGTGCCCCCGTCGACCACGAGGAACGGATCGCCCGTCGTCGTGAGGCTCGCAAGCGAGAACGGCACGGCCCAGATCCCGGAAGGTGCGGTCGTGCGGTCGAAGACGATGTGCCCGCTGGAGGCGTACTGCGGCCGTGCGAGGTTCTGGTCCGGCAACGTGAGGAGGCGCGTGACCTTGCCGTTGCGCACCAGCGAAATGTTGTCGGGGCCCGACCTCGCATGCGCCACGACGAGGAGGCCTTTCCCGCCGGGCAGCGGGCTCGGATCGTGGTAATCCCTCTCGACCGTCGTGTCCGGCGCAAGGAACGTGCGGGCCTCGCCGCCCTGCTCGGGAACCGCGAGCAATCCCGCGTTCGTGCCCTGGGTGATGAGCACGCGGCCGTCGGCCATCCAGGCGCCCGCGTCGCCGCCCAGCCCGAACCCGGACGAGAATTCCCCGATCGTCTCGGGCGTCCCGCCCATGAGCGAGATCGTGCGCACGTGCGTGCCGCTCAGGTATCCGATGCGACGCGAATCCGGCGACCAGAACGGATGCCGCGCGTCGCCGTCGGTCAGGATGCTGCGTGGCTCGAGGTGTTCGAGATTGCGGACCCAGAGCTGTCCATGGTCGACGTAGGCGACGGAACGTCCGTCCGGAGAGATCATGGGTTCCGCCTGCTGCGGGTCCGCAAGCGTCGCGAGGTCGAACGTCGCGTTGGCGATTGCGGGCGGACGCGTCGTGCGGCGCCCGAGCGCCCACGCGCCGAGCGCGAGCAGGAGGGCGACGACCGTGCCGAGGAGCGCCGCGCGCGGAATGCCGCGCCGCGCCTTCGGTGAAGCCTTCGAAGGCGATGCGAGCGCACGCTTCAGGGTGATCCGGGCTTCGCCGATGTCGCGCAGGCGCTCGCGCGGGTCGCGCGTCAGGCAGCGCTCGAGCAGCGCGGGCACATCTTCAGGGAGAGACGCGGGAAGGCGATCCCACGGAATGTCCTGGCGCAGCACGGAGGCGAGCAGGTCCGTCGTCGTCTCGCCGTCGAACACGGTCTTGCCGGTCAGCATCTCGAACAGGACGAGTCCGAACGACCAGATGTCGCTCCGCCGGTCGACAAGCTTGCCGCGCGCCTGCTCGGGGCTCATGTAGGCCGCGGTCCCGAGGATGACGTCGCCGCGGGTCATCATCGCGCTGATCGTGGGGGAGTCGTCGGTGCGCGGACCGGTTTCGCCGTCGGGCGCGAACGCGCGGGCGAGGCCGAAGTCGAGCAGCTTCACGTCGCCCTCGGGCGTGACCGCGACGTTTGCGGGCTTCAGGTCGCGATGGACGATCCCGCGCTCGTGCGCGCTCTCGAGCGCCTCGGCGATCTTGAGCGCGATCGCCAGCGCGTCGTGCACCGCGAGCGCGCCGCGCGCGAGCCGGTCCTGCAGCGTGTCGCCCGGCACGAACTCCATCGCGAGGATACGGAGCGGCCCGTCGCTCTCGAGCCCGTAGATCGCCGCGATGTTCGGATGGTTGAGCGAGGCGAGCACACGCGCCTCGCGCTCGAAGCGCGCGACCCGCTCGGGATCGCGCGCGAACGCTTCGGGCAGGACCTTGAGCGCGACCGAGCGATGGAGGTCGACGTCGGTCGCCTTCCAGACGACGCCCATGCCGCCTTCGCCGAGCTTCGACTCGATGCGGTAACGGGCGAGCGTCGTTCCCGGCTGAAGAGGGGAAGTCATCGGATCTTCCGGGTCAAGGGCACCGCACGGTCGCGCGCATGTCTATCCACCCAGCGCCGCTAGATGAGGACGTCGGTCGCGAGCGACAGCGTCGTGCCCGACTGGCCTCCCGTGTAGTAGCCGAACGTCGAGTTCGCCGAGCTGTGCTCCACCCGGATGACGTGCAGGTTGATACGCCACGTCCGGCTCGCGTACGGGTAGAAGCTCATGCCGCCGGACAGCTCCCACGGCTTCATCCCGAACTGGTCGTCGATCGTGCCGTAGGTCGCGTGGAGGTCGAGCTTTCGCGGGACGATCATCTTGCCGGCCTGGATCATGAGGCCCTTGTCGACGATCGCGTCGTCCGGCAGCGGACCGTCGGCGGCGAAGTTCGACAGCTTTCGCCACATGAACTCACTCGACAGCATCCAGCCGTCCTTCTTGAAGCCCGCGTCGAACGAGAACTCGTCGTAGTCGAGCGTCTGCACCGTGACGCCGGGCGCGAGCGCACCGGTCTCGAACGGGCTCACGCTGTCCGACAAGCGGATCTGCGTCTCGTTGGGCGGCGACGTGTCGGGTGCGTAGCGGCTCTCGCGGATGTGCTCGCCCGAGGCGCCGAAGCGCGTGGCCACCTTCGGATGGGTCTCGAAGTCGGCCCAGCCGCCGCGCGGACCGAACTCGCCGGTCGTGGGCTGGATCCACATCGAGCCGGAGAGGCCGATCGTGCGCGTGTCGTCGGACGCCTTGATGCCGAGCGTGCTCAGGTTGTTCGTGAGCGAGACGTTGTAGTTGAAGCGGTGGAGCGGCTCGCCGGTCACGAAGAACGTGGTCGAGAACCCGCCGCGCAGCGATTCCTCGAGCAGCTGGCGATCGCTGCCCTGCCAGAACGGCCACGAGCCCTGCATCGAGCGGTTCGTCAGGTTTGGGCCGACACCCGCGCCGATCTGCATCGCCTTCGACTGGATGTAGCGCAGGTTGCCGAAGATGAGCGTCTGCTGCGTGGTGCCGACGCCCCACACCGAGATGTTGTAGCGCAGGCGCGGGTCGAGCGCGAATCCGGTCAGCCAGATGAACGAGCGCTGCCAGTTGATGTCGTTGCGCGTCTTGACCGTGCGCGTGCGGCCCAGGTGATCTTCGAACGTCTGGTCCGCCGGCAGGTGGTTGACGTAACGGAAGAGCCCGTACGCGCTGATGTTCAGGCTGCCCTTCTTCGTCTTGACGAGGTCGAATCCCTTGCTCGGCGTGAGCTCGCCCGAGATCTCGTTGCGGTAGCGGTCCTCGCTGTATTTCGTCGCCGTCGCCGCGTCCTTGTCCTTCACGGCCGCGGTGTCCTCTTCCGCGACGTAGACGGGGGCTTCGTCCTGGGCGTGCGCCGCGCGGGGCATGAACACAAACGCGATGAAGAGAAGCAGCAGCCTCGAGATCACTGACCTGCCTGGAGTCATCTTCGTCTCCGTGGTGAGCGCGGTGAGTCGCCGTCAGCGCCGAGGTGCCCGGCGGCGCCGCAGTCTAGCACGTCCGTTCGGCCGCTAGGATGCGACAGGACGACTCCCGCTCATGCTGACCTGCAGCTCGCGCTGCGGGAACTTCACGCCTTCCTGGTCGAAGCGGAGCTTCACCGCGCGCGTGATGTCCCAGTACACCTCCCAGTAGCTTTCCTGCCGCGTCCAGACGCGCACGACGAAGTTGAGCCCCGCGTCGGCCAGCTGGTGGAGCTTGATCACGGGCTCGGGCGTCGCGAGCACGCGGGGATCCGCCTTCGCGATCTCGTGGAGCAGCCGCTCGACGGTAGCGACGTCGTTGCCGTATCCGACGGAAAACATCATGTCGACGCGCCGCTTGTCCTGCGCGGTCGTGTTGCGGATCACGTCGCCCCACATCTTCCGGTTGGGAACGATCAGGGTCTGGTTGTCGAGCGTGAGGATCGTGGTCGAGACGAGGCTCATGTGCTGGACGATCCCGCTCGCGCCCGCGGCTTCGACCGTGTCGCCAACGTCGTACGGATGGTAGGCGAGGATCATCGCGCCGGCGGCGAAGTTCGCCAGGGTGTCCTGGAGCGCGAACCCGAGCGCGAACCCGGCGATGCCGAGGCCCGCGAGCATGGGGCCGAGCTGCAGCCCGAACTGCTTGAGGAGGACGAGGAGCCCGATCAGTGCGACCAGCCGCGCCGACCAGCTCACGATCGTGTCCTTGAGGAGCTGCGAAAACCCGGCCCGGGCGACCGCGCGCCGCACGAGGTGCTTGGTCAGCCGCGCGAGCAGGCCGAACGCCGCCACGATCAGGACGATTACGAGGCCCTCGAACAGCCAGTGGGGACCCCGGGTCGCGAGCACTTCCACGAACCGCGTCTTCCCGTACTGGAACAGGCCCCTGGTCACGCCGGGTTCGAAGACCGCCGAGCCGAGCGTGCCCCGGCCGATGACCAGGGCGACCTTCAGGTCGGTGACGTCACGGCCCATCCGCTGGAGCAGCGCGATCTCACCGTCGAGATTGCGGATGTTCTGGTTGAGCGCGGCGCTGCTCGCTTCGAGCTCGGCCTCGGCGGCCGCGTCGTCGGACTTGCGCTGGACGCGGGCGCTCGCGAGCGCGGTCGCGCGCTTCAGGACAACCATGCGGACGCGGGTCTGCTCGGCCATGTTCGAGAGTCGCTCGGTGACGAACGCGCGTGCGGGTGCGACGTCGATGCCGACCCGCTCGAGCCCGAGGAGCACGTCGATCAGGTCCCGGTACATCCGGCCGATGCGCTCGCAGTTCTCCGCGAACTCGGTCTCGATCGCGAGCCTTTCCGCGGCCGGCGCGCTGCCCCTCCGCTCGAACAGGTCCTGGAGAATGCGCTCCCGCCGCTCGAGCTGCCGCTTGTAGCGCGGCCAGCCCGACGCCAGCGCGTCCTGCAGGACGGCCCGCGCCTCCGCCGGGCCGGTGCCTTTCTTCTTCAGCTTCTCGAGCTCGGACGTCGCCTCGAGGAGGCCGGCCTGGACCGCGAGCTGCGCCTGCCAGACGAGCTCTTCCAGCACGACGCCCATCTCGCCGGTCGCCGTGTCGGCGAGCGTGGACAGCGAGTCGCGCGCGTGCGAATCCGTCCGGATCCTGTCGAGCAGTTGTTCGAGCGGTGGGGGCGCCGTTCGGATCGTGTCCTGCGCCCACGCCGTCGCCGGCACGCCCAGGAAGGCGAGCGCGAGCGCGATCCGTCGAAACACCCGCATGGGATCAGGAATTGGTGGACTCGCTGCGACGCCGGGCCGGACGGCGAATCCCGAGCCGCACCATGCGGCTGTCGAGCGTCGTGGGATTCATCCGGAGGATCTCGGCCGCGCCGCCCGATCCGCGAACGCGCCAGCCGACCTGCTCGAGCACCCCGAGGATGTGATTCGCCTCGACCTCGACCAGGCTCGTCCCGACCGGTGGGCTCTCGCTGCGCGCGGGCGCCGGCGGCTCGACCACGAGGCGCGGGCCGCTCGAGAGGATGACCGCGCGCTCGATGAGGTTCCGGAGCTCGCGCACGTTGCCGGGCCAGGCGTAGCGCTGGAGCGCTTCGAGGCTGTCGCGCGAGATCGACTGGATCCGCTTGTGGAACGCGCGGCAGAACTCGTCGACGAACGTCCACACGAGGTCGGGGATGTCCTCCACGCGCTCGCGCAGCGGCGGCACCGTGATCGGGAAGACGTTGAGCCGGTAGTAGAGGTCCTCCCGGAACGCGCGCTCGCGCACTTCCGCGGCGAGGTCGCGGTTGGTCGCCGCGATCACGCGGACGTCGACCGGGATCGCCTTCGTGCCGCCCAGGCGTTCGATCGTGCGCTCCTGCAGGACGCGCAGGAGCTTGGCCTGCGCGTCGAGCGGCAGCTCCCCGATCTCGTCGAGGAAGATCGTCGTTCCGTGCGCCAGCTCGAACCGCCCCGCCTGGCGGGACAGCGCGCCGGTGTAGGCGCCGCGCTCGCGGCCGAACAGCTCGCTCTCGAGCAGCGCGGTCGGGATCGCGGCGCAGTTGACGCGCACCATGTCGCGGCCCGCGCGCGGACTCAGCCGGTGGATCTCCTGGGCGAACAGTTCCTTGCCCGTGCCGGTCTCGCCGTGGAGCAGCACCGAGGCGTCGGTCGGCGCCACCGACCCGGCCAGCTCGAGCGCGGCGCGCACGGAGCGGCTGCCGGCGGCGATCGTCGCGGGCGTGCGCAGCGAGCGCATCTCGTCGCGCAACTGGTTGTTCTCGATCGCGAGGCGGTCCTTGAGCCGCTCGACTTCCGCGAGCGCCGCTTCCAGCCTCCGCACGTGGTCGCGCCGCATGAGGCCCTGGCCGAACACCGCGGCCAGGAGCCGCAGGCGATCGACCACGTCCCGGTTCCAGGTGCGCGTCGCGGTCATCGACCCGAAGGACAGGGCCCCGACCACGCGGCCGTCGGCGTGCACGGGCACCACCGCGTTCGCGACGGTGCCGTGAAGCCGCATGGTCTCGCGGTCCTCCGGGGACGGAACGTCCGCGACCGACTCGTTCCAGACGGTCTCGTTCGCCTTCACGCGCTCGAAGAACCAGGGATAGTCGCGGCGCGCCGAAACTCCGGGCGGCGTGAGCGGAAGCTCCGGCCGCGTCCAGCCGTGCGTGTAGATGAGATCCTCGTCGTTCGCGGTGAACTGCCAGAGCGCGCACCGGTCGAACTCGAGCGATTCGACGATCTTCTGCTGGCTGTCCGTGATCAGCGCGTCCAGGTCCTCCGTCCGGACGTCGACGAAGCGCACCGCGATGTCGGCGACGAGCCGGTCGAACGCGACGATCGAGGGAAGCACCTGGCTCATGACACCACCGGGATCCGGGCGCCCACCGGCATGCGCCCGCGGAAGAGGAGAGCCGCGGCGATCACGATCGGCGGCTCGACCAGGACGTAGGTCGTGCCGAACGTCGCGAAGTCGGCCCGGCCGAGGATCCCGATGGCGATCGACGCGGCGACCGCGACGTTCCGGGTCGCGAACTCGGCGGCGAGCGTGAAGCGGTCGCGCGGCTCGGCGCGGAGAACGAGCCCGGCGGCCCAGCCGGCCGCGAACGACGCGATCACGAACGCGGCCGACAGGGGCACCGTCGCAGCCAGGTTGGCGACGAAGCGCTCCCGGTCCGCCAGCATCACGAGCGAAAGAAGTCCCGCCAGGGCCAGGAAGGCGAAGGCGCGGAACCCGGCACGGTGGCGCTCGACCAGGGCCGGGGCGCGCTGACGCAGCGTCATCCCGAGCGCGATCGGGGCGAGCAGCAAGGCCAGCGACTGGATCACCAAAATGGCGAACGGCACGCGCACGCCGACCGATTCGCCGAGGATCCGGTCGAGCACGCCCCCGACCAGCGGAATCGTGAACGCGGCGAGCGCGCAGGACACGCCGGTCAGTGTGACCGAGAGCGCGGTCGAGGCGCCGGCCAGCAGGCTGTAGTAGTTCGAGACTCCGCCGATCGGGCAGGCCGCGACGAGGAGAAGTCCCGCGGCCACGGCCGGCGGCGGCTCGAAGATCGCGATCGCCGCGACGGCCAGGGCAGGCAGGACGAGAAGGGGCAGGACGATCCCGCCGAACAGCACCGAGCGCCTGCGGACGAGCGCCTTGAAGTCGGCCACGACGAGGTCGCAGCCGACTGCGGTGAGCAGCAGGAAGGTGAGCACGGGCACGGCGACCGGCAGGACGGTCTGCACGTCTGGGAGCCTCGCGAACGGACCCCATGCCCGAGAAGCGCCACGCATTCCGGAATGGCGGGGTCCGAAATCTCGGAGAACGTAGTCCGGCCTCACGCCAACGTCCAGCATCCAAGTGGAATTTCCGCTCAAGACGATCAAGGAACTCCTACGAGCATTCGTGGAAACTCCGAAATATCAGAGTTCACGCACTGGAGGCGTTCGCATTTGTGCACCGATCCACAGGATGTAAGAACCGTTTTCCCTTCCACTTGTACGGATTACAGGGCTTATCCACAAACCCGGCACATGTCGTGCGAAGCCATGAGCCCGAACGAAGCACCCGAACGCCAGGGTGCTCGAGCGGGGGCTCGGCTTTGAGCACGACGATCGGGATGAAGTTGCGATGGCTCGTGCCTCCCCATGAGCTCGGTCCGATCACGTTTGCCCTCAACACGATCATGGTCGCGGTGCGGGAACAACCGGGATGCGTGACATGCCGGCTGTCGACCGATGTCGGGCCCCGGATCGCCATCGAGTACGTCGAGGAATGGAAGGCGGAGGAGGACCTCAAGCGGCAGCTGCGCTCGGGCCGCTTCGCGCACATCGCGGAGCTGATCGAGCGCGGGCTGGAGACTCCGCAGGTCGAGTTCTCGGTTCCGGGAGGGATCCGGGGGCTCGAGTACGCGGAAGAGGTGCGAGGGGGGTCGGCATGATGCTCTCGAATCAGGGATCTGGGACACGCCGCGGACGGGACCTCCGGCGGCGAGAGAGCGTGATCGGCGTCGCGTTGTTCCTTGCGTTCGCCTTGCTCGACCCCCTTCCTTCGCAGGCCAAGGACGCCTACCAGTTCGACGATTCGCACTTCCACCTGACCAACTACGTGCAGGAAGGCATCACGCCGCAGGCGTTCCTCCAGATCATGGGAACGCGCGTCGGCCGCTCGACGCTGTTCGGGATCCCGCTCCAGCAGCAGTGGTCGTACCGCGTCTCCGGCGACGACAAGCCGACGTACTACCTCGATACCGACTCGCCGCTCTACTACTACTCGTTCACCGACGCCTACATCGCGGCCGTGTACAAGGCGCTGCCGAAGAAGGACCAGGCGCGCTTCGATCCGATGATCACGGGGTTCAATCCCGCCGACATGTACGCCGCGGATCACATCAAGCGCGTGCTGACGACGTTCCCGGGCGTGTTCACCGGCATCGGCGAGTTCTCGATCCACAAGGAGTTCGTGTCGTCGAAGGTCGCCGGGGAGGTCGCGAGCCTCACCGATCCGGCGCTCGACCGGATCCTCGACACCGCCGCCGAGATCGGGCTGGTCGTGATCCTGCACAACGACGTCGACCGTCCGTTCGCCGGCAAGGGCACGAAGCCGGTGTTCCTCCAGCAGACCGAGGACCTGTTCCGGCGCCATCCGGACACGACGATCATCTGGGCGCACACGGGCCTCGGGCGCATCGTGCAGCCGATCCAGGACCACGTCGGGATGCTCGCATCGATCATCGACGACCCCGCGTTCAAGCACGTCTACTTCGACATCTCGTGGGACGAGGTGGCGAAATACATCGTCTCCTCGCCGGAGGCGACGCAACGAACGGCGGACCTCCTCAACGAGCATCCGGATCGATTCCTGTTCGGGAGCGACACCGTGGCGCCGAAGAGCGCGGACAAGTACTACGCCGTGTACGAGATGTACCAGCCGCTGTGGAGCAAGCTGACCCCGGAGGCCAGCCAGAAGGTGAGGAAGGGGAACTACGAGAAGTTGTTCGACGCAGCCCGAGTCAGGGTCCGCGCGTGGGAGAAATCGCATGTGCGCTGACGCCGGGAGAATGGTCCCGATCCGCAAGGAGGAGTTCATGTTGCGAGAAGTCACCCGTTTCGCGGTCGCCCTCGGGGCGATTACCGCGATCGCCTGCACCGCGCAGGTTGCACGTGCCGAAGAAAGCTCGAAGATCGAGGTCTACGGCTTCGCGATGATGGACATGCGATACGACGCGGAGGCCAAGGATCCGGCGTGGTTCGACGTCATGCGCCCGACCAAGCTGCCCGCCTTCGAGGACGGTTTCGGCGAGGGCGGCAACACGTCGTTCAGCGTCCGCCAGACCCGCTTCGGCGTCCGGTCGTGGCTGCCCACGTCCCTCGGTGACCTCAAGACCACGTTCGAATGGGAACTGTTCGGGACCGGCGTCGACGCCGGCCAGACGACGCTGCGTCTGCGCCACGCCTACGGCGAGCTCGGCAAGTTCGGCGCCGGGCAGACGTGGAGCCCGTTCATGGACATCGACGTGTTCCCGAACTCGGTCGAGTACTGGGGACCTCCGGGCATGGCGTTCTTCCGCAACGTGCAGGTGCGCTGGATGCCGATCCAGGGCGACACGCGCATGACGATCGCGCTCGAGCGTCCGGGCGCGAGCGCGGACCAGGGCGACTACGCCGATCGCATCGAGCTCGCCGGCATCGTCCCGCGCTTCCCGCTGCCGGACCTCTCGGCGGAATACCGGTACGGAGCCTCGTGGGGCTACCTCGAGGTCGCCGGCATCGTGCGCCAGATGGAGTGGGACGACACGGATGACACGGACGCCCTCGAGCTGGATGGCGACGCGACCGGATGGGGCATCAACGTCAGCTCCAACATCAAGTTCTCGAACACCGTGCTGCGCCTCTCCGCGCTCCACGGCGAAGGCATCGAGAACTACATGAACGACGCTCCGGCCGATGTCGGCGTCGTTCCCCAGCCGGGCAATCTCGTGACGCCGTTCACGGGCGAGGCGCTGCCGGTCACGGGCATCTCCGCGGCGGTCGACCACACCTGGAACACCAAGTGGTCGAGCACGGCGTGCTACTCGATGATCGACATCGACAACTCCGAAGGCCAGTCCGCCACTGCGTTCCACAAGGGCAACTACGCGCTCGCCAACGTCATGTACTACCCGGTGGCGAACGTGATGCTCGGTCCCGAAGTGCAGTGGATCGACCGCGAGAACAATGGCGGCGGCGAAAAGACGGACAACGTCGCCGTGCAGTTCTCGTTCAAGTACAACTTCTCGAAGATGCTGGGAGGGGACTGATGAACCTTTCGTCGATCCGGCGAGCCCGTCTCGGGCTCGCCGTCCTGCTCGCGACTCTCGTCGCCGGCCCGGCGTTCGCGCAGCCGAAGGGCGCGGACATCCAGGCAGCGGTCGACGCGGCTTACGCGAAGTACAAGGACATCCAGGAAGGCAAGAACGCGGACTACATCCCGGCGCTCGCCAAGGTCGACTCGAAGATCTACGGCATCGCGGTGGTCACGCCGGACGGGAAGGCCTACACGACCGGCGACCTGACCTCGAAGGTGTCGATCCAGTCGATCTCGAAGGTGTTCACGCTCGCCTACGTGATCAACCAGTCGGGCGCGCAGGCGATCGAAGACAACATGGGCGTCGACGCGACCGGGCAGGTGTTCAACTCGATCGTCGCCGTCGAGCAGTACCGGGGCGCGGAGATGAACCCGCTGGTCAATCCGGGCGCCATCACGACGACGAGCATGGTGCAGGGCGCCAATCGCGCCGAGGTCTGGAACAAGATCCTCAAGTACCACAGCGATTTCGCCGGCCGCGACCTCGACGTGGACCAGGAAGTGTTCAAGTCCGAGGCCGAGACGAACCAGCGCAATCAGGCGATCTCGATGCTCATGTACGCCTACGGCCACATCAAGGACAACCCGCTCCAGGCGTGCGACGTCTACACCGAGCAGTGCGCCATCGCGGTCAACGCCAGGGACCTTGCGGTCATGGCGGGGACGCTCGCGAACGGCGGCAAGAACCCGGTCACGAAGAAGCAGGTGCTCGACACGAAGCTCGTGCCCAAGGTGCTCGCCGTCATGGCGACGGCCGGCATGTACGACGACTCGGGCAAGTGGCTGTACGCGACCGGCCTGCCCGCGAAGAGCGGGGTGGGCGGCGGCGTCATCGCCGTCGCGCCCGGCAAGTTCGGCATCGCGGTCATCTCGCCGCCGCTCGACGCGGCGGGCAACAGCGTCCGCGCGCAGAAGGCGATCGCGGACATTTCAAACGCGCTCGGCGCCAATCCGTACTGGTCGGCCGCCGCGAAGTGATCTACGGGGGGCCGGCGAATGCCGGCTCCCGTTGCACCCCCCGATCGGTCCCCGTGCAGTCAGGAGAACTCCTATGAACAGCCTCATTCGCTCCAGCGCACGGGCCACGCTTTGCGCGTCGCTCGCGCTGCTCGTCGCGACGCTCCCGGCGGGCGCCGCGAGCTCCAAGAAGGCCGCGGCGGCGACGCCCGGCTTCCGCACCGAGCACGACCTGCTCGGCGACAAGCAGGTTCCCGCCGACGCCTACTACGGCATCCAGGCGATGCGCGGCATCGAGAACTTCAAGCTCTCGGGCACCCTCATCAACCAGTACCCGGGCTACGTCGAGGCGTGGGCGATCGTCAAGCTCGCCGCCGCGCGCGCGAACACCGACGTCGGCGCGATGAAGCCCGAGCGGCTCGCCATGATCGAGAAGGCGGCCAAGGCGATCATGGACGGGAAGTACCACGACCAGTTTCTCGTGGATTGGTACCAGGGCGGCGCCGGCACTTCGACCAACATGAACGCGAACGAGGTGATGGCGAACGTCGGTCTCGAGCTGGGCGGCCACAAGAAGGGTGAGTACCAGTTCCTCGAGCCGCACGACGACCTGAACATGTCGCAGTCGACGAACGACTCCTATCCGACGGCGATCAAGGTCGCGCTGATGATGCGCAACGACAAGCTGGTCGCCGAGCTCGAGCAGCTGTCGGCTTCGCTCAAGAAGAAGGGCGCCGAGAACCTCACGGTCGTCAAGATGGGCCGCACCGAGATGCAGGACGCGGTGCCGATGACGGTCGGCCAGGAGTTCTACGCGTTCGCCGCCGGGCTCGACGGCGAGATCGCGTTCCTCAAGGACGCCGAGAAGTACCTCTACGCCGAGAACATGGGCGCGACCGCGATCGGCTCCGGCATCAACGTGCCCAAGGGCTATCCCGAGGCCTGCGCGAAGCACCTCGCCGAGATCACCGGCAAGCCCATCGTGATGGCGAAGGACATGTTCGCCGCGACGTGGGACCAGCAGGGCTTCGTCATCTACTCCTCGGCGCTCAAGAGCACGGCGATCAAGCTCGCGAAGATCTCGAGCGACCTGATCCTGCTCGCGTCCGGCCCGCGCGCCGGGCTCTCGGAGATCAACCTGCCCCCGCTCCAGCCGGGCTCGTCGATCATGCCGGGCAAGGTCAACCCGGTCGCGCCGGAGGTCGTCGGCGTCGTCGCATTCAGCGTCATGGCGAACGATTACGCGGTCACGCTCGCGTCGCACTCGGGCCAGCTGCAGCTGAACGCCTACGAGCCGCTGAACGGATTGAAGTGCATCGAGTCGCAGCACCTGCTCTACAACGTCTCGAAGCTGTTCCGCACGCAGTGCATCGACGGCATCACGGTCAACAAGGAGAAGCTCGATCACTACATGGCGACCACGGTCGGCATCGTGACCGCGCTCAATCCGGTGATCGGCTACGAGAAGGCGACGGAGCTGGCGAACAAGGCGTACAAGAGCGGCAAGGGCATCCTCGAAGTCATCCGCGAGGACAAGGTCCTGACGGAAGACCAGATCAAGGAACTCCTCGATCCGGTGAAGCTGACGAACCTCAACCCCGACGACTACAAGTAGGAGGCCCTTCGTGAAGAAAACTCTGTTCGTTCTCGCAGCCCTGTTCGTGGCGGCCACGGCCGGGGCGGCCGGCAAGCCGAAAGTTGTGATCATCGCGACCGGCGGAACGATCGCCGGCGCGGCCAAGTCGGCAACGGACGCGGGCTACCAGTCCGGCGCCGTGGGCGTCGACGCGCTGATCGAAGCGGTCCCGACGATGAAGGAGTTCGCCGACGTGAGCGGCGAGCAGATCTCGAGCATCGGCAGCCAGGACATGAACGACGAAGTCTGGCTCAAGCTCGCCAAGCGGGTGAACGAGATCCTGGCGAAGCCCGACGTCGCGGGCATCGCGATCACGCACGGCACGGACACCATGGAGGAGACGTCGTACTTCCTCGACCTGGTCGTGCACAGCGACAAGCCGGTGGTCCTGACGGGCTCGATGCGGCCCTCGACCGCGATGAGCGCCGACGGCCCGCTCAACATCTACAACGCCGTGGCGATCGCCGCCGATCCCGCCGCCCGCGGACGGGGCGTGCTGGTGGCGCAGGATGACGACATCCACTCGGCGCATGACATCGTCAAGATGCACTCGACCGACATCGCGACCATGAATTCGGGCGAGATGGGCCTGGTCGGCGCGTCGCTGTTCGGCAAGAACACGTGGTTCCGGACGCCCGAGAACATCCACACCAGCAAGAGCGAGTTCTCGATCGACGGCGTCACCAAGCTGCCGCGCGTCGACATCATCTACGCGCACGCGAACATGTCGCCGGACATCATCACCTCGGCGGTCGCGAACGGCGCGAAGGGCCTCGTGATCGCGGGCGTGGGCGACGGCAACATGACGGCGCCGGCGCTCGCGGCGGCGAAGGCGGCCGCGGCGAAGGGAATCGTGGTCGTGCGTGCGTCGCGGACGAACGGCGGGATCATCCGGCGCAACATCGAGGTCAACGACGACGACCTCGGCACCGTGACCTCGATGGAGCTCATCCCGACGAAGGCCCGCGTGCTGCTCCAGCTCGCGCTCCTCAAGACCAAGGATCCGAAGAGGATCCAGTCGTATTACGACCGGTACTAGATGAGGGCTTGGCGTTTCGCATCCTGCGCACTCCTCCTGGGCTGCCTGCTTTCCGGGCAGCCCGGGCTCGTGCACGCCCAGCAGCAGGCGTCGATCGACACGACGTCGAGCTCCGATCCCGAGGACGAGCAGCCCAAGCGCCGGCTCGTGAAGTGGAACCAGTACGACGGGCCGGTCACGACGGCGCGGTTCGGCTTCGGCTTCCTGACCGACTACGCGACGTACAAGCAGGACGACCAGAGCGAACAGCAGTTCGACATGGAGCGCGGGATCGCGGTGCGCGACTTCCGGCTTCTCCTGAACGGCAAGTTCAAGACGTCGCGGCCGATCACCTGGTCGATCGGCTACATGTACGACGGCGTCGACGACCAGTGGCGCTGGCGCCAGACGGGCGTCAACTTCGGGTTGCCCGAGATCTCGTCGAAGCTCTTCCTCGGCCGCACCAAGGAGGGCTACTCGATGGTCAAGGTCATGACGGGATACCACCCGTGGGGCATGGAGCGCCAGCCGGCGCTCGACTTCGTCCCGATCCTGGCCGACGGCGCCAAGCTCATGACCTACCTCGAGAAGCCGCGCATCTACACGAGCGTCGGGTTCTTCAGCGACTTCTTGGGCGAGAACGAGAAGTTCATGACCGCCGACGAGACGGTCTCGGGCCGCGTCGTCTGGCAGCCCGTGCTCTCGGACGAGAAGGCGACCGTGCTTCATCTCGGGCTCAACGCGCGCACGATTCATCCCGACAATGAAATCGTCCAGCTCAAGTCGAAGCCGGAGGACAACCAGTCCCCGTTCTTCCTCGATACGGGCAAGATCCCGTCGAAGTCGGCGCAGACGTTCGGCCCCGAGGCCTACTACCGGAAGGGCTCCTGGCTCTTCGGGTCGGAATGGCTCTGGGAAAAGGTGCATGCCGAGCCGAGCGGGGATCCCACGTTCATGGGCGGGAACTTCGTCGTCGTGTGGAACATCAGCGGCGAGACGCGCGCCTACAACCCGTCCGGCGCGTTCTTCGCACCGGTGAGCCCGAAGAAGTCGATGTTCGACGGCGGGACCGGCGCGTTCGAGGCCCTGCTCACCTGGAGCTACGAGGACTACAATTCGGGGCCGTACCAGGGCGGCAAGCTGTGGCGTATCACGCCCATGGTCAACTGGTACCTGTCCGACAACCTGCGCGTCGAATTCAATTACGGCTACTCGAAGCTCGACCGCTTCGGCCTCAAGGGCGGGACGAACTTCTTCCAGGCGCGCACGCAGATCACGCTCTGACGGAGAACTTTCGATGCGCAGGGGGCTCTGGGCGATCGGATTGCTGGCGATGGCGGCCGCGGCGTACGCGGCGGGGCACGTCACGACGACGTATGCCGACTTTCCGAAGGGCTACGAAGGCCGCACCTACACCCGCGCCCTCAAGGGCGAGGATATGAACGACTACCTGATCCGCAAGGTCGAGGATCAGCAGAAGTACGAGATGACGATCAGCTCGAACAACAAGACCTGCTTCTTCGACGTCTATGACCCGAAGGGGACGAACCCGCGGTTCACGGGCTGGAAGGACGGCGAACACTTCACGGGTCGGTTCGACGCGGGCACCGTCAAGGTGCGCGTCTACCAGAGATACGACGTTGCGGCACGCAACGAGACCGCGACGTACACGCTGACGCTCGTCCCCGGGGACGTTCCCGCGCGTTGAAGGACCGGCTCCGGACAGGTAGAATGCCGGCACACCCGTCCCGCCCCTGAACGGAGACCCCCATGCGCGCAGCCCTGCTCGTTCTCGCCGTTGCCCTCGTGACCGCGACGTCCGCGTACGCCGGCAAGATCTTCGGCGACATCTCGATCGACGGGAAGCCGGTCGCAGCCGGCGTCAAGGTCAAGGTCACGAAGCCCGGCGCCGCGGCGACCGCGGACACGACCGTGACCGACAAGTTCGGCTCGTACAAGCTGCTGGTCAAGGAAGAGGGCAAGAGCACGTTGACCGTCTATTACGAGAAGTCGGCGCTCGAGATCTTCGTGTTCTCCACGAAGGAGCCGGCGCGCTTCGACCTCGTGGTCGAGAAGAAGGACGGCAAGCTGGGCCTGCGTCGCAAGTGAGCGACGAGGACCTTCCCCAACCGCCGACGAGCGTCGAATTGCCCGAGCCTGCCGAGCCGCCCGCGAAGCGTCCCGAACGGGACGTCTGGGACAAGATCCACATCCTGATCCAGCCGCTCGGCGGGCTCTTCACGGCGTTCGCGATTGCGATCATCGGTTACAAGTCCTCGGAGTACCTGAACCGTCGCCAGATGGTCGAGGACAACACGCGTCTCTACTCCGAGATCATGAGCAAGCGCGAGGAGTCCGAGAGCGCGCTGCGCAAGGACATGTTCCAGACGATCATCGGAAGCTTCGTCAACGCGTCCGGCAAGGGCGACCTCGACGCGAGCGTCCTGAACCTCGAGCTGCTCGCCTACAACTTCCACGAGTCGCTCAACCTCAAGCCGCTGTTCCTCGACCTCAAGCGCCGCATCGCGCGCCAGTCCGCGGATGCGCGCACGCCGGCGGCGAAGGAGGAGTACGCGGGCTACCAGGACCGCCTCGAGCGCGTGGCGCGGGAGATCGCGCGCAAGCAGGTGATCGTGCTCGAGGGCGTGGGCAGGAAGTTCGACCGCACGATCGACCTGACGACCGACGTCGAGGGCACGTCACTCGAATCAGCGTCGCTCGTGCTCGATTCGACGAAGGCGACCATCGGCATCGACGTGCTCGCCGTCGACAAGAAGAACAAGGAGATCCAGGTCGGCCTCACCGTCGAGCTGCCGGACCCGAAGCTCGGCCGCCAGACCAAGACGGCGACGTTCACGGTGAGCTACTTCGACTTCCCGATGATCGACAACACGCGGCTCACGGGCGGGGACCGCTGCGCGATCGTGCTCAACAACTTCAGCGACTACTCCGCGGACATCACCGTCGTCCTCTTCCCGGGCGCGTACGCCTCGCTCAAGGAGAAGCCGTACTACAGCGAGGTGATCGAGAGCATCCGCCAGCAGAACGAGCGGGTCGGCCGCTAGTCTTCCCCCAAGGCTGGGGATGATGCGAGCGGAGGCAGTGGTACGTTTTGTACGTTCTGTACATTCTGTACCACGCTCCCGCAGTCGATTTGCGTCGCGAAGGCCGCACCCCTTATGCTGCGACCACCCGGAGAGATGTCCGAGTGGTCGAAGGAGCACGACTGGAAATCGTGTAGCGGTTAAAACCCGCTCGAGGGTTCAAATCCCTCTCTCTCCGCCAGCCTTCCCAAGATTATTTTCCGGATTCGGCGGCGGCGTTCTCGGTCGCGGTCTTGGGCGCGTCGGTCGCCGTCTTCGCGGCGTCGGGATTCGCCTTCTCGTAGGCGTCGATCGCGGCCGCCAGGTTGGTCGTCTCGAGCGTCGACATGTTGCCCTTCTTCTTGAGCCACTCGAGCTCTTCCTTCGCCTGCGCGAGCTTGCCCTCCTCGAGATAGGCCTCGCCCAGGTATTCGTGCGCGCCGATGTGGTCGGCCTTGATGGCGAGGCACTTCCAGTAGGCATCGAAGGCGCCCGGACGATCGCCCGTCTTCCGGCGCGAGAAGCCGAGCATGTTCCAGGCGTCGGCGTTCGTCGGGTCCTGCTTGACCGCCTCGGCCAGCTTGTCGCGCGACTTCTCGAGTCGCTTCTGCGCGCTCGCCGTCTTGGCGTCCGCCTGCTTCATGTCGGAGAGCTTGAGCTTCTCGGCCTGCGCGAGCTCGGCCTTCGCCTTGTCGATCTCGCGGTAGGCCTGGGCGTAGATCTCGGCCGCCTTGAGCTTGCCCGCGTCCTCCTTGCTCATGGTGGACGACCAGGCGGGCGCGCCCGAAGTGGGCGAGGAGGGCATGCCGCCGCCGTCGGCGAACGCGACGACCGGGCATGCAGTGAGGATCGCGAGGACGATTGCGGTGCGAGTCGTCATGGGGTGCCTCCGTGGCGGGCTTGTCTCGGGAACCCCTCGATCATAGACCCGCCGCCCGCCGCGGGGAAACGGCTATGGTTCGAACGGGCTGTACGGTGTGCCGGATCGTGCGGAAAGCCACTTCCCGAGCGCCGCCGGCTCGAACGGGTCGTTGAGCGCGCTCGACAGCGTCCGCCGGGTCTTCGGACGCCGCAGCCTCGGATCGACCGGCCCGCTCGACACGCCTTCGAGCTTGTACCAGACGTCCCCGTCCGAGTCGGTCGAGAGCGTGAGCTCGAGCCGATCGGCGACGAAGAGTTCCTTCGCCTTCCCGCGCCACCGTCTCTGAACGACGATCCTCTCGCCGCCCAGGCGGAATTCCTGGCGCCCGACGTCGAGCCAGTACGCGCCGCATGCGAACAATGCCGCGATCCCGCTGAGCACGATCGCCGGACCGGTCGTCGCCCTCCCCGCGGTCGCGGTCCCGGCAAGCACGAGGGCGAGGATCCACGCGAACGCCGCGACCGAGCCCAGGACGAGCACCTGCTTCTTGCGCGCGCGGGTATCGCGTACGAGCACGCGCTCGCCTTCAGGCGTGAGCGTCTCCTCCCAGCCGGCAGGAAGCGCGGCGGGTCCGTCCGACGGAGGCGCGAACTCCTGGCGCAGCGCGTGCAGCGCTTCCCGTTCGTCCGCGGGGGAGAGCGCCTGCGCGAAATCGATCGACTGCCGGGTCGTCTGGATGCGCAACATCCGATGGCGCGTCGACATCGTCACGCCGCGCACTTCGCCCCGGGGGACCGTCTGCGTGAACCAGAACGGGCCCCGCCTTCTCCTGATGACGATTGTGTCCGGTCCCACGCGCAGTACGTCCTCGGACGAGAGGAGGCGCAGCAACTCGTGCAACGCCATCACGCCGCCGAACGTCCAGAACGTGACCCACACGAGCAGGAACACGCCGACCGGAATCGCCGGGGCCGCGAGCTTTCCCTGAAGGAGCGACCACGCGCCCGCGCCGAGCACGCCGAGCACGACCGTTTCGCCGGCCGCCCAGAAGCAGAGCCACACGGCCAGGAACGCCGCGCCGCCGAAGCGGGAGACGCCGGACGGACGGACGGTGAGCGTGAGTCCTTCGGGCGTGTGCTCGATCCGCGTCACTGCGAGAGGCGCCTCGCGAACGTCGCGTCCCACCGCGAGAGCGCGGGCTTGGGCGCGAGCGTCGTGTCGACGAGACCGAGCGTGACGAAGAGCGGCAGAACGGATCCCGGCGGTTGCGGAAACGCCGACAGCGACAGGTCGGTGAACGTGAGCTGGTAGAACCCGACCGCGTGCGCGCGATCGAGCAGCGCGGCCTCGCGCGTGATCCATCGCGCCTGCTCCTGCGGCGACGACGCGCCGCCGACCGACGTCGACGGCCATCCGCCTTCGACCAGGAGCACGGGCTTGCCCGATTCGTTCGCGATCGCGGCGTAGTAGTCGGACGGCGGATCCTCGGGGTCGGCGAACCCGCCGAGGTAGGGATAGCTCGAGAGACCGACGTCCTGCACGAACGGGAAGTCGGCGAGATCCTGCGCGATGCCGACGTAGCTGAGCGGCCCGCCGCCGAGCCGTCCCCAGGCGACCTCGACCTGGACGCTGACGTAGAGGCGCACGTTCGGATCGACCGCGCGGACCGCGACGGCGGCGTCGTTCGCTGCCTGCTTCACGGCCGCGTACACGGCGGGTGGCGCCACGGCCCGGATCAGGTTCGTCTCGGCGGCGAAGCCGATGCGCGAGGGATGAAGCAGCGTGTCGACCGCGACCGCGTAGTCGATCACCGCCTGGCGCACCGCCGGCTCCGCGAGCGACCTGCCTGCGGCCACGAGCGGCGGCGCCTCCTGCGCGCGATTGAGGCCGTCGGTGAGGTCGATCATGAAGACGATGTCGAGACCCTTCGCGCGGAAGTAGCGCGCGAGTCCGAGCTCGTTGTGGCGGACCAGCGTGTCCGCGGGGACGCCGGCGAGCAGCGAGTCCCACGGCGGCGAATTGTGGAAGATCGCGCCGTCCGCGCGCTTCGTCCAGGTCTCGAGCGACTGGATCGCGAGCGCGAAATCATTCGAGGGCGGAATGGGGGAGAAGCCCATGCGATAGGTGCGCGGCTCCGCGCTCGGGCCCGGGTTGTTGTCATTGCTGTCGCAGCCCACGAGCAGGAGGAGGCCGGCGAGCAGGAGGGGGAGGGCTCTCATTCGGGAATGATGCCGCAGAGACCGGGCCGAAGCACTTGTTCCGGAACGAGTGCGGCAACCGATGGATCCGCGCATGCGCGGATGACCCCCCTGCCGCAGTTCGTCCGCATGACTATGCAACATAATAGGTTATGCCTGCATGTCAGAGTTTCGAACATTGATTGACAAACATGTCCTGATCAGGTCTGATGAGGTCATGAAGCGCGTCCTGATCTCCGATCTCAAGGCTCACCTGAGCGAACACCTGCGGTCGGTGCAGAACGGTGAACCGCTCGTCGTCATGGATCGCAAGACGCCGATCGCGCGCATCGTGCCGTTCAGCGAGCAGAATGAGCCCGTCGTCATCCGCAAGCCGAAGCCAGGTGCTCCCCTCGTGCGCGACCTGCCGATGCCGCCGCCGATCTCGCCGAAAATCGACGTCATGAAGTATCTCGACGAGGAGCGCGCGGATCGGGATCTTCTCGGATGATCACCTACCTCGATTCTTCGGTGATCCTCGATCGCATCGTGGACGCGCCCGGGGCTGCGGAGCTCTGGCGTTCGATCGAAAGGACGGTGACGAGCGTCATTTCGGAGACGGAGTGTCTGCGCACCATGGATCGGTTCCGGCTGGCGGGCCGCATGGATGAAACGGCTCTCGTGCGCGCGCGTGAGTCCCTGTTTCGCATCCTCGAATCGGGAGAGATCATCGCCCTCGGACGTGGGGTTCTGGACCGTGCGAGCCTTCCCATGCCCATCCCCGTCAAGACGCTCGACGCGATCCACCTCGCCTTTCCAGCACAGTGGGATCCGAAGCTTGGAATTCACGTGACTTGAAGTCGCGGC
>JADMIO012981819.1_pt1 | contig 57873 bp, 47 predicted proteins | sample 8958161 | NCBI WGS metagenome assembly JADMIO01 (sample SAMN16585339, study PRJNA669376) | soil metagenome | isolation source: Crop rotation soil | place: USA: Cullars Rotation, Alabama | collected 2011
TCCGGGGACACCCCCCTATCCGTCGACACCCCCCTACCTACTCACGTGAGTAGGCTGGGCGCGGCAGCGCTAGAAGCGACCGCCCGTCATGAAGTGGGCAGTGAGCCAACCCATGAAGGCCAGTAGCGCAAAGCGTCGAGCACGCACCCAACCCGAAGGCTTGCCTGTACTGCCGCTTTGCGTGGCGAACCATGACCAGACGTGTTCGCTCAGCGTGTCGCCCGGCTTCTTATTGAAGAGCGCTCGACCCTCAATGACGCCGAACGCGGCAAGCCATGCGAGCCAAGCGATTGTGTATCCGCTCATTGAGCCCCCCGACGGATTCGAACCGCCGACCCCCTGATTACGAAACAGGCGCTCTAACCGAACTGAGCTAGGGAGGCAACGCCGGTCGCTCAACCCTGGGAGAGATCAGGGGAGTGACCGGCCTGAGTGGGTAGCGCTCGACGCCGTTCCTTAGCGGTGCTTGATGCGTGGCGCGTAAACCCCTCTACCTATATGAAGGTTGTCGGCAACCTGATTCGGGGTCACAGCGAAGGGCGCCCGGGTGACGCTGTGATGAAGTGGCGTGAAGTCTGGATTACCCAATGAGAAGTCATTAGGAATGTGTGTTTCGAGTCATTCCGTCACAGCATCACTTCCCCCAGGTCAACGGCTCGCCCCGCTGTGCTGTGGTGACGGAGTCACTGTTACTTAGGCTAACTAACTAAACCGAGACAAGAGAAATGGGCCGACCGGGGGACCGGCCGACCCTTCCCGCTGCCCCAGGAAGCCCGCTGTGCGCCCGTCTCAGCGCCTAACAGGCTTCCCGGGTGTCTCGCTACGCCGCTACGTCTTCCGTGCCGTCCTGGGCGTCGTCTTCGTCGTCGTCGGTCGGCGGCTTCGCCCACGTGATCGAAGCGCGCTTCTCGATGGGCGTTCCCTGCCCCCTGCCCGTAGTCGACTTCGTGACAACGATCTTGTCTACGAAGAGCCCGACGAACACGCGCTTGTCGTCTACTGACGCGCGCCCCCACCACGACTTAGGGCCGGTCGGGTCAGCGTCGGCGTCTTCGGGGAACCATTGGTCAAGGGGAAGCTTCGGGGCTTCGGCGGCTTCAAGTTCGGCAAGCCGCTCTTCCGCCCCTTGCTGCCGGAGCGTCAGCGCTGCCTGTTGCTTCCGGAAGTGCTTCCTGCCAACGGGTCCGTCGTACGCGCCTGCCGCGCGGTCTTCGTACAGCTCTTCAAGGGCGTTCAGGGCGTCGGCGCGCTCCGCAACAAGGTTCGCCCGTTCGCCGCTCTTCTCAGGCGCCTCAGTGAGCTTGCCGAAGCGTCGGGCGGCTTCCCACAGAAGCGCCAACGTCTCTTCGTCGCCTTCGGCGTGCCTGATCTTGTTGAAGATGCGTTCCGCAACGAACTTGTCGAGTGCCGCCATGCTGACGTTGCACGTGCCTTCGTGCTGCCCAGGTGCGGACGGGTCGACCACCTTCCGGCGACGGCAGCGGTAAGAGTCCTTGATCGATTCTTCCCCGCGCTTCGAAGTCATGACGGCGCCACACTCGCAGTACAGCTTGTCCATGGCGGACAGAATGGCTTGCCCCCGGGAAAGCCCCTTGCCGCGCCCCCTGCCGTCCAACCACGCCTGAAGCTCATACCACTCAGCGGGCTCGATGATCGGTCCGCAATCAAGCTCGACCGGCCGGAGCGTGATCGGGTCGCGCTGAATGCGGTAACCCTCAATCTTCGTGGTCGGCGTGCCGTCCGGCTTCTTCTTGTAGATCACCTCAGCGGCGAAGCCCGCAATACGCGGGTCCCGAAGGATTCGCATAACGGTTGCCGGGTCCCAGGCGCTTGAAGCGGTCTTCTTCCCAATCGTCTCGCCCCGGGTCGGCACGGCGTCAGCGTCCATGCGCTTACAAAGCCCCGTGATGCTGCCCGGGTGAATGGCGGCTTGACTGCCCGGCTTGAAGGGAAGGTGTTTGTGCGTCTTGATCTCACGCCACCACCACCGGATTACGTCGGGCTCGAACTCGAAGGGTCCGGTAAGGGGAGTGGTCGAGTGCGCAAGCTTGTTGATGACGACATTGACCATTCGGCCGTTGCGCGTGATCTCCTTCGTCTCCGAAACAAGCTCGAAGCCGTAAGGCGCCTTCCCGCCGACGTACCCGCCCAATTCGCGCTGAAGGTTCTTCGTGTCGAGAATCTTCGCCGACTTCAGCGAAGATTCTTTGTGCGACGCGTCGAGCCGCATAATCAGGTGAATCAGGTCCATGACGTTTCCCTGCCGGAAGACGCCTTCCTGAGTGGAAACAATCGTCACGCCCAGGGCGAGCAATTCCGAGACAATCGGAATCGCGTCCATGACCTTCAGGCGCGAGAAGCGCGACACGTCATAGACAATGATCATGTTGAGCCGCCCGGCGCGGCATTCGTTCAGGATGCGTTCGAACTCCGGGCGCTCCGCCGTCCCGAACGCCGACGTGCCCGGCGCTTCGCTGAAATGCCCGACGAACCTGAACCGGCCCCCGTCGCGCTCGACTTCGCGCTGAAGGTCGGCCGCCTTGTCTTCGTTGGCGCTACGCTGTGTCGCTGGGCTTGCTGCGCTCGAATTCTCGCGCTCGCGCGACTGACGGTCGTAAGCACCCGCGTACGTGTCCACCCCGGTCACAACCCCTTGTGTCATGTCGGCGACCCTACGCCCCCAACTGAGAGAACTCAAAGGTTACCCCAGTTGGGGCACTACTCCCGAAAACCGCTTCTGACCTGGGAAAACGTGAAGCCCCGGGGCATCCGCTGAGGGTTGCCGCCGGGGCTTCGGTGTGTCCGTCAGTACGGGCCATAGAGGGGCGTCGTGTAACCCACCCAGGGCGATTGCTCCGGCACGGGGAAGCCGCGCCACGCCTTCGGGACGTCGCGGTGAGTTCAGGCTTTTTCATATCTCATTGCCCCCGGACGAGCGTCTGCTCCGCCATTCGCCGTCCGCCGTGCCAATCGGATCAGCCGTCCAAATGCGGGATTTTCGTTAGTCGGAGGCCAAACGGCATTGAGCGTCAGCATATCATCAGCGAGCTGAAGAAAGACAATCCCCGATCCGCTCCACGTGTTGCCCCAGCAATCAGCGCGACCTTGCCCCTCCAACGTCATCTCGTTCTCCGCTCATGAGCTCAGCCACTGGCGAGCGGCATCGCATTCTTCGCATCCCGCCTCTGGCGGATGCAGGAAGATCAACGGATCTCGGCCCAGTTGACCCAGGGCTGTCGCCACAATGTCGCGGGAGCGGATCAACCGAGCAAAGGCATGACCGACTGGACCTTCCTTCTGAAGGCTCTTCTCCTTGAGCCACCTGTCCGCCAAGGCAAAGCGCTCACAGCAGTGGTCATTCTCGAGATAATCGACGCGTACCAACTTGCCATCCTGAAGAATGGTGCAGTGTCTCGGCACCCCATAGGGAACCTTTGCCATCAACTCGGCAAGATGCAGCGTCGTGTTGGCATCGTGTCCCACGCCGAGGAGAAGTACCTGCCCATCGAGTTCATGGACACGGGCGACCGGGCTTGCAGGCGAGTGAGGTGGCAGGGGCAATGGATCAGAGATGATCTGCTCTGCCTGTGGCCCCGCTGCCGCAAAGGCAAATGGATGGGCGCTGCGCTTTACATTTGGCAGGCGCCAGAATGTGTCAGAGACAACTCCAAGGTCCGGTGTAACGGGCGACGTGGCAGGATCGAACGGCTCGTCGTCCAGACCTGACCACGAGGGCATGACGAGCGTCCCTCCCGGACCCAGCGCAGCACGCAGGGCCTCGATCAGTCCAAGTGGCCCATCTTCGAGGGGCCGGACGCTACGGAAGGAGCTGTGGACCAGCAGCACACCGCCGGGGGTAACCCCAAGGTTGAGAAGCTGACCGATGAGCTCGGCTTTTCGCCATTCGTATTGCACGACATTGCACTCCACCGCTGATGACATCAGTCGATCATAGCACGATCAACGGCACTGTTGCAAATAGTCGGTGGTGATAAACTTATCATCCCCTTTTGCTGATGGAGCTGCACATGAACCCATTCAAAGGCCGGCATTTTCAGCGTGACATCATTCTGTGGGCCGTACGCTGGTACTGCAAATACGGCATCAGTTACCGTGAGCTGCAGGTCGACGGATCTTTTCCGCTGCATAACCCTGCTTCGGGGTCATTATAGCGATTTTTTCGGTATATCCATCCTTTTTCGCACGATATACAGGATTTTGCCAAAGGGTTCGTGTAGACTTTCCTTGGTGTATCCAACGGCGTCAGCCGGGCAGGATAGGTGAAGTAGGCCCACCCGCGAGCGGGTGTTCCTTCTTCACTGTCCCTTATTCGCACCTGGCGGTGCTCAACGGGAATCCTGCTCTGCGAGGCTGGCCGGCTACCGCCGGCGTAACAGATGAGGGCAAGCGGATGGCTGATGAAACCAAGCCAACCAGGAAGGGCAGCCCACCTATCAAGGTGTACTGCCTTCCAGACGAACGAAGAGCGATTGAGGAAAAGGCGGCGGCGGCCGAGAGAGAATATTCAGGCCAGTTATGCTTTCTGGCCTGTAACAAAGGACATTAAGTAAAGACAGATAAACGTAGACTAAAACGTGGTCGCATCAGGGTGCTGGCTTTTCAAGTTCCTTAAGAATGGCCTCAATTTTCTCTATACACTCAGTTGGAACACGAGACCTGTCCAGGTTAAGCACCATTTTATCGCCCTTATACAATACTGTCGCTCCAGGAGCAAACTGATGTCGTGAGCTTAAACTAGTTCTTGATGCAGATGACGTTTTAAGCACAGAAGTTAAAAGAGTGATAACTTCTTCAGCTTCAAATATCACCCCAGCTTTTTTCTGCTCATGAAGGTTAGATGCCTGCTGCTTAAGTAATTCCTCTTTATCTGTAAAGGCTTTTTGAAGTGCATCACCTGACCGGGCAGATAGTTCACCGGGGTGAGAAAAAAGAGCAACAACTGATTTAGGCAATTTGGCGGTGTTGATACAGCGGGTAATAATCTTACGTGAAATATTTTCCGCATCAGCCAGCGCAGAAATATTTCCAGCAAATTCATTCTGCAATCGGCTTGCATAACGCTGACCACGTTCATAAGCACTTGTTGGGCGATAATCGTTACCCAATCTGGATAATGCAGCCATCTGCTCATCATCCAGCTCGCCAACCAGAACACGATAATCACTTTCGGTAAGTGCAGCAGCTTTACGACGGCGACTCCCATCGGCAATTTCTATGACACCAGATACTCTTCGACCGAACGCCGGTGTCTGTTGACCAGTCAGTAGAAAAGAAGGGATGAGATCATCCAGTGCGTCCTCAGTAAGCAGCTCCTGGTCACGTTCATTACCTGACCATACCCGAGAGGTCTTCTCAACACTATCACCCCGGAGCACTTCAAGAGTAAACTTCACATCCCGACCACATACAGGCAAAGTAATGGCATTACCGCGAGCCATTACTCCTACGCGCGCAATTAACGAATCCACCATCGGGGCAGCTGGTGTCGATAACGAAGTATCTTCAACCGGTTGAGTATTGAGCGTATGTTTTGGAATAACAGGCGCACGCTTCATTATCTAATCTCCCAGCGTGGTTTAATCAGACGATCGAAAATTTCATTGCAGACAGGTTCCCAAATAGAAAGAGCATTTCTCCAGGCACCAGTTGAAGAGCGTTGATCAATGGCCTGTTCAAAAACAGTTCTCATCCGGATCTGACCTTTACCAACTTCATCCGTTTCACGTACAACATTTTTTAGAACCATGCTTCCCCAGGCATCCCGAATTTGCTCCTCCATCCACGGGGACTGAGAGCCATTACTATTGCTGTATTTGGTAAGCAAAATACGTACATCAGGCTCGAACCCTTTAAGATCAACGTTCTTGAGCAGATCACGAAGCATATCGAAAAACTGCAGTGCGGAGGTGTAGTCAAACAACTCAGCAGGCGTGGGAACAATCAGCACATCAGCAGCACATACGACATTAATCGTGCCGATACCCAGGTTAGGCGCGCTGTCAATAACTATGACATCATAGTCATGAGCAACAGTTTCAATGGCCAGTCGGAGCATCAGGTGTGGATCGGTGGGCAGTTTACCTTCATCAAATTTGCCCATTAACTCAGTTTCAATACGGTGCAGAGCCAGACAGGAAGGAATAATGTCAAGCCCCGGCCAGCAAGTGGGCTTTATTGCATAAGTGACATCGTCCTTTTCCCCAAGATAGAAAGGCAGGAGAGTGTCTTCTGCATGAATATGAAGATCTGGTACCCATCCGTGATACATTGAGGCTGTTCCCTGGGGGTCGTTACCTTCCACGAGCAAAACACGTAGCCCCTTCAGAGCCAGATCCTGAGCAAGATGAACAGAAACTGAGGTTTTGTAAACGCCTCCTTTATGGGCAGCAACCCCGATCACCGGTGGAAATACGTCTTCAGCACGTCGCAATCGCGTACCAAACACATCACGCATATGATTAATTTGTTCAATTGTATAACCAACACGTTGCTCAACCCGTCCTCGAATTTCCATATCCGGGTGCGGTAGTCGCCCTGCTTTCTCGGCATCTCTGATAGCCTGAGAAGAAACCCCAACTAAATCCGCTGCTTCACCTATTCTCCAGCGCCGGGTTATTTTCCTCGCTTCCGGGCTGTCATCATTAAACTGTGCAATGGCGATAGCCTTCGTCATTTCATGACCAGCGTTTATGCACTGGTTAAGTGTTTCCATGAGTTTCATTCTGAACATCCTTTAATCATTGCTTTGCGTTTTTTTATTAAATCTTGCAATTTACTGCAAAGCAACAACAAAATCGCAAAGTCATCAAAAAACCGCAAAGTTGTTTAAAATAAGAGCAACACTACAAAAGGAGATAAGAAGAGCACATACCTCAGTCACTTATTATCACTAGCGCTCGCCGCAGCCGTGTAACCGAGCATAGCGAGCGAACTGGCGAGGAAGCAAAGAAGAACTGTTCTGTCAGATAGCTCTTACGCTCAGCGCAAGAAGAAATATCCACCGTGGGAAAAACTCCAGGTAGAGGTACACACGCGGATAGCCAATTCAGAGTAATAAACTGTGATAATCAACCCTCATCAATGATGACGAACTAACCCCCGATATCAAGTCACATGACGAAGGGAAAGAGAAGGAAATCAACTGTGACAAACTGCCCTCAAATTTGGCTTCCTTAAAAATTACAGTTCAAAAAGTATGAGAAAATCCATGCAGGCTGAAGGAAACAGCAAAACTGTGACAAATTACCCTCAGTAGGTCAGAACAAATGTGACGAACCACCCTCAAATCTGTGACAGATAACCCTCAGACTATCCTGTCGTCATGGAAGTGATATCGCGGAAGGAAAATACGATATGAGTCGTCTGGCGGCCTTTCTTTTTCTCAATGTATGAGAGGCGCATTGGAGTTCTGCTGTTGATCTCATTAACACAGACCTGCAGGAAGCGGCGGCGGAAGTCAGGCATACGCTGGTAACTTTGAGGCAGCTGGTAACGCTCTATGATCCAGTCGATTTTCAGAGAGACGATGCCTGAGCCATCCGGCTTACGATACTGACACAGGGATTCGTATAAACGCATGGCATACGGATTGGTGATTTCTTTTGTTTCACTAAGCCGAAACTGCGTAAACCGGTTCTGTAACCCGATAAAGAAGGGAATGAGATATGGGTTGATATGTACACTGTAAAGCCCTCTGGATGGACTGTGCGCACGTTTGATAAACCAAGGAAAAGATTCATAGCCTTTTTCATCGCCGGCATCCTCTTCAGGGCGATAAAAAACCACTTCCTTCCCCGCGAAACTCTTCAATGCCTGCCGTATATCCTTACTGGCTTCCGCAGAGGTCAATCCGAATATTTCAGCATATTTAGCAACATGGATCTCGCAGATACCGTCATGTTCCTGTAGGGTGCCATCAGATTTTCTGATCTGGTCAACGAACAGATACAGCATACGTTTTTGATCCCGGGAGAGACTATATGCCGCCTCAGTGAGGTCGTTTGACTGGACGATTCGCGGGCTATTTTTACGTTTCTTGTGATTGATAACCGCTGTTTCCGCCATGACAGATCCATGTGAAGTGTGACAAGTTTTTAGATTGTCACACTAAATAAAAAAGAGTCAATAAGCAGGGATAACTTTGTGAAAAAACAGCTTCTTCTGAGGGCAATTTGTCACAGGGTTAAGGGCAATTTGTCACAGACAGGACTGTCATTTGAGGGTGATTTGTCACACTGAAAGGGCAATTTGTCACAACACCTTCTCTAGAACCAGCATGGATAAAGGCCTACAAGGCGCTCTAAAAAAGAAGATCTAAAAACTATAAAAAAAATAATTATAAAAATATCCCCGTGGATAAGTGGATAACCCCAAGGGAAGTTTTTTCAGGCATCGTGTGTAAGCAGAATATATAAGTGCTGTTCCCTGGTGCTTCCTCGCTCACTCGACCGGGAGGGTTCGAGAAGGGGGGGCACCCCCCTTCGGCGTGCGCGGTCACGCGCACAGGGCGCAGCCCTGGTTAAAAACAAGGTTTATAAATATTGGTTTAAAAGCAGGTTAAAAGACAGGTTAGCGGTGGCCGAAAAACGGGCGGAAACCCTTGCAAATGCTGGATTTTCTGCCTGTGGACAGCCCCTCAAATGTCAATAGGTGCGCCCCTCATCTGTCAGCACTCTGCCCCTCAAGTGTCAAGGATCGCGCCCCTCATCTGTCAGTAGTCGCGCCCCTCAAGTGTCAATACCGCAGGGCACTTATCCCCAGGCTTGTCCACATCATCTGTGGGAAACTCGCGTAAAATCAGGCGTTTTCGCCGATTTGCGAGGCTGGCCAGCTCCACGTCGCCGGCCGAAATCGAGCCTGCCCCTCATCTGTCAACGCCGCGCCGGGTGAGTCGGCCCCTCAAGTGTCAACGTCCGCCCCTCATCTGTCAGTGAGGGCCAAGTTTTCCGCGAGGTATCCACAACGCCGGCGGCCGGCCGCGGTGTCTCGCACACGGCTTCGACGGCGTTTCTGGCGCGTTTGCAGGGCCATAGACGGCCGCCAGCCCAGCGGCGAGGGCAACCAGCCGAGGGCTTCGCCCTGTCGCTCGACTGCGGCGAGCACTACTGGCTGTAAAAGGACAGACCACATCATGGTTCTGTGTTCATTAGGTTGTTCTGTCCATTGCTGACATAATCCGCTCCACTTCAACGTAACACCGCACGAAGATTTCTATTGTTCCTGAAGGCATATTCAAATCGTTTTCGTTACCGCTTGCAGGCATCATGACAGAACACTACTTCCTATAAACGCTACACAGGCTCCTGAGATTAATAATGCGGATCTCTACGATAATGGGAGATTTTCCCGACTGTTTCGTTCGCTTCTCAGTGGATAACAGCCAGCTTCTCTGTTTAACAGACAAAAACAGCATATCCACTCAGTTCCACATTTCCATATAAAGGCCAAGGCATTTATTCTCAGGATAATTGTTTCAGCATCGCAACCGCATCAGACTCCGGCATCGCAAACTGCACCCGGTGCCGGGCAGCCACATCCAGCGCAAAAACCTTCGTGTAGACTTCCGTTGAACTGATGGACTTATGTCCCATCAGGCTTTGCAGAACTTTCAGCGGTATACCGGCATACAGCATGTGCATCGCATAGGAATGGCGGAACGTATGTGGTGTGACCGGAACAGAGAACGTCACACCGTCAGCAGCAGCGGCGGCAACCGCCTCCCCAATCCAGGTCCTGACCGTTCTGTCCGTCACTTCCCAGATCCGCGCTTTCTCTGTCCTTCCTGTGCGACGGTTACGCCGCTCCATGAGCTTATCGGGTCCACTCGCGAACGCAGAAAGGCCCACCCGAAGGTGAGCCAGTGTGATTACATTTGCGGCCTAACTGTGGCCAGTCCAGTTACGCTGGAGTCACTAGTATTTAGGTGACACTATAGAAGCGGCCGCGACAACTTGTCCACGTGGAATTCTAAGCTTAGGATCCCAATGTGCTGGAAAGCTGGAAAGAGTAATTGCTTTCCAACTAAGAACGGGTTAAGAAAGAAAGCGTGCCGGGAAGTCTTATGGTTCAAGGAGTGTTCTTAATGAGAAAGCAGTTTTGTTTGGCCTTACTCACTCTCATCGGGATAGCAATTACGCCCGCAGTCGTTCGACCGCAACATGATGCAGGAGGCGGAAGTCTTTCACGTGAGCCAGCCGGCGGTGCTGCCATGATCTTTCGCAGGCCCGATAATCCTCCAGTGCATTCCGGCGTTAGCGGCACCGGCGCCGCGGGTGGCGGCACAGTTTCCGGTGGCGCGCACTCTCGCAGGCGTACCACTCCGGTGGTAAATGTGCAGGAGCAAACCATAGCGCGAGCAAATGCTGCGCGTAGCGCGCCAACTCCGCGCTATACCGAAGCCGAAACCAATTACAAGCTCGCCGCGCGTCAGGATCCTAATGATGCGCGCGCGCATGCCGGCCTCGGCAATGTTTATCTCGATCAGGGACGCTATGAAGATGCGGTCGCCGCTTATCAACAAACGCTCAAAGTTAACAAGGACTATCGTGACGTCTACCAGCCGCTTGCTTATTCATTAGTACAGTTGAATCGTTTTCCTGAAGCTATCGACACACTGAAACAGGCGTTGACCTATGATGCCGGCAACGCCGAGATTTATAACAACCTCGCTTTTGCTTATGGCCACGCTGAACGTTATCAGGAAGCAGTCGAGGCGAGTCAACGTGCAATCGTTTTGCTGGGCCAAACCGGCGACGCGTACAAACAGGGCTTGCAGAACAGAAATGACGTTCTGTCGCACGCCTATAAGAATCTGGGGAACGCTTACAACGGATTGAAGCAGTATGGTGACGCCGCAGAAGCTTTAAAGAAAGCTGCGGAGATCGAACCAACCAATGCAGCCGCGCAGTTCAACCTCGGACTCGCGCTTTACAACGGTAAGCGTTATTCGGAAGCGATTGAAGCTTACAAAGCAACTATCAAGTTGAGGCCGGAACTGGCTGCGGCTCATTTCAATCTTGGCATTACTTACGTGGCGATAAACGATAAGGCGGGGGCACAACAGGAGTACGATTCACTCAAGACGCTTAACCCTGGTCTCGCCAGTCAACTGCAAGCTCTGCTCAAGCGCTGACTGATGTTTAGATGCGGTCAAGCGTCAGCGGCTTTCTTGAGTTGCGCAAAAAGCCTTTGCAAATCTTTCGCTTGATAATGCGCGTTTAGCCCGCTCGGGTTTGGCAGCACCCAAACTATCGTTTCTGCAATAGTCTCGTCCTGTCGCCCAATGGCTGCGGTGCGCCGGTCCCACGCCGCGCGATACGCACCCATTCCCAATACCGCAAGGAAAGCCGGTTTGTACTTCAGAACTTTAGCCTCCAGCCGAGCGGCACCCGCTCGTAACTCTGCGCGCGAAAGTTGCTCCGCGGTTGCGGTCGCTCGCATTACCACGTTTGTGATGCCATAACCCTTCTGCAATAGTTCGCGCTCGTCAAACGGAGAAAGCAAACGATCGGTAAAGCCAGCTGCAAACAAGGCGGGCCAGAAACGATTGCCCGGTCGCGCAAAATGATGGCCCACGGCGGCGGTATAGAGCCCGGGATTAATTCCGCAAAAAAGTACACGCAGGCCGGGCGCAATTACATCGCGAACGGTCTTACTCTCGGCAGCAATGAGTTGTTCTTTGGTGGGCTTCCAGGGCTTATTCAAAGCATCAGTGAGTGAACTTATTCAATTTCAAAGCGCGTCTGCTGCGTTGCGCTCTGCTTTGAATTTCTATCGATTAGTGTGAACTGCATCAGGTAACGGCCCGGCGGCAAGCCGTTGAGCGGAATCTCGGCTGCGTAAGGAATTTTAGAAGGATCGGCAACTTGTGCTAGCTGAATTTTCTTTAATGGAGTCGTGACCACAGGCTGGCCGTCGCGAATGAGTTGTACTTGAAATGCGATATCTGGTTTGCTGTCGGTCGCGGCTGCCGCCTGAGCATTGTAAATAAACACTAAAAACCTGAGATTGCTATCGCGTTGAAAACGGTGAGAGATGCTGATTTCCAGCGAGTTGGTTAACGATTGATTAGTTTCAGAGCTACTGCTTTCCACGGCGGGCGGCTTCACTCCGACTAATATGCTGCTCAAACCTAGCTGGCCGGGCTTCAGATTGGGAATTTCAACCCACTCCTGCGCGCTGCCGATGCGGCCGCTCTTCGCATCTCGCGCGCCCACGCGTACCTGATAAAGACCGGGAGCCAGAAATATGGGATATGAATACCTGACGCTGCCGCCATCCGCAGCGCCCGCAGCTTTTGCTTCAACCGTAATCCGATTATTAAAAGATCCGCCAGATTGGCCGTGATCATTGTAAAAAACGCCGGCCACCTCAACCGCCGCTACTTGTTTGTCACCGGCTTTTTCAAAGGTAAGCGCTGAACTGGGTACTTCGACCATCGTACTTAACATCCAGCCTTTATCAGACGTGTTCACGTAGCCCAAATTCAAAGCCACTGGAAACGAATGGTCAGGAAAAGTAGCTGCGAGTTTGCGACGCAGATCTGTATCGGCCGTCTGAGTGTCGCTTACCGGTTTGTTTGTAGCATCAGGTTTCTGTTTTGCCGGCTTTGCAGCGGTGGTGTCAGGATCGACATCGAAAAATCCGCGTCGCACCTGAACAGTTAACTGTGGCCGGCCAATAACCTTGACTTCGATACGATGAAACTTGTTCTCATGATGATTTTCGGTCTGGGGCTTCCAGGCCAATAAGTAATAGGCCGAGGTCTCTTGCAGCGCGCGCTTGAGACCGACATCAAGCGCATTAGTATTAAATACTGCCTTGCCGCCGGTGTCGCGGGCCAACGCGTTCATCGCATCCTGCGTGGCCGACGCCTCACCGAGACTCGATCGAGACAAAATGCCAGACGTATCAAAAGTGGTGTCGCTGGCCGCATCAGGCAAACCAGTGAACAAACCGCGAGCGTCAATCGAATAAATAACCACGCCGCTACGTCCGGCAGCGCTGGTAATCGTTTGCAAGCGATCGAAGGAACTCTCGTGCGGGTTCAAAAAGAAGCCGCCCGAAATAAAAAAGACCAGTTTGCGTCCCGGAAGTTTGTTTACCGAATGGACCAACCCATCGAGTGTGCCCAGTGTTGCGAGTGTCACCGACTCAGCTTGCTGCAGCATGTTGCGCGCGCGATTGCGCACCTGGGCTTCGGCAGTTTCAGGAGTCATGCCGGGATTTTGTGCAATAGTTCGACTGATAAAGAAGTTGGTCAGGTCGCGATCAAAGTTTTCGATCTGCATCGCCTGGTATTCGGTCATTGGCGGAGTGTCGGTATCGCGTACTACATAGTTGCGATTGGTGACACGATCGAGTGCGGCATGCAAGACGCGCTTGTTATCGGTCAACTGCTGCAGGAATCCAACCTGGCCGCTGGCCGAAGTAATAGCAGCTTCATCGTTCTGGCCCATCTGGTTGTCGATGAAGTCGCTGACCACTTTCTTGGCTGCTTTCAGGCTGGCCGGATCGAGATGGAAATCGTCAAGATAAAAAAAGATTGGGCGGCCGCGATCCAGCGGTACCGGCGCGGAATTATTGCCACTTCGATTGGCCGTGCCGCGCGCCGCCGCTAACTGAGACTCTTCATTAGCGCTGCCAGCGGTGATGCGTTCGAAAAAGTCGATTGGCTTGGGTTGGCCGTCAATGCGCAGTTCGAAATCGTCTTTTTTTAGACCGTCAACAAAGTGGCCCTGCTTGTCAAAAACCATCACGTCCGTTTGTACGAGTTCAGTAAAAACTCGCAAAACATCAGTCTGGTCCTGACGAGGCGGTTCAGGCGTTTGAGCAGACAGCGGGGCGCAGGTTATTGCGCACGTCACGAAGAGGACAGTTGTGATCTTTGAAATTGCAGGCGTCAAGCGCATAACCGGTTAAAAGCTTTGGCTAACAATTTTCTGGGGAGACGCTTGCCGCAGGAGCAGCCAAATAACGAAGACGGTCGCGCAAAATATAAGCTGAACGGCCGGTGCGCTAACTATGTATCAGATGAGCGTTTGGTGCAACCCCAAAAATGAAGCCGTAACAACTTTTCAACGGGATTACAAAGGCGAAATGGCGGGCAGCCCGCCAACCATTACCAGCACCACCTCGTCGTTTTTGTCCAAAGCCACTAGGTCAGCGCGCTTGCCCTGAGCGATCGAGCCGACAGTGTTTTCAATTCCCAAAAGTTTGGCAGGATTGGTAGCTGACATGCGCGCCAGTGCGACCTCCGAGGCTCCGAGCGAACGCAGTAAACGCGCTGCGTCGAGGATCGATATCACCGAGCCCGCAATGTTGCCGTGCTGATTCCGCGTTCTCCCTCTTTCCACAAAAATGGATTCGTCCCAAATTTTGTATTCGCCGTCTCCCAACCCCGCGGCCGCAATCGCATCGCTTATTAGGATGAGTAGATCCGGCCCTTTGGTTTGCAACAGCAGCCGTAACGTATACGGGTCGAGGTGAACGCCATCAGCGATGAGGTCGCAGGTGACGTCCGAGCGCAACAAACCCCAACCAACCGGACCGGGCGAGCGATGGTGGAAAGGCGCCATCGCGTTCATGAAGTGCGTCATGTGTCGCGCGCCGGCGTCAAAGGCCTGGTCCAAAACTGCCGGCGCGGCTCGTGTATGACCAATCGCCGTAACCCAACCGCGCTCGTTCAAAGCTTTAACCAACGTCATGCCGCCCTTTATTTCCGGCGCGATCGTCATCATTTTAATCGCTGCGCCTTGAAAAACCGGCAAGGCGTCCAGATCGCTCGGGTCGCTGAAGGTGCGAAAATTTTGTGGATGCAGGGCGCCGCACTGGGCTGAGCTTACAAATGGACCTTCATAGTGAACGCCCAGAATTCGCGCGCTCGACCTTGAAGTCGTTGCCTCTTGAATTGCAGAAATTGCGCGCTGATAGCTTACTGCCTCAGATGGAACGAGGGTCGGCAACCATGCAGTCACGCCACGCTTCGCCAGGAATTCCGAAACACGCATTAGACCGGCTGCATCCGCATTCATCGTATCGATGCCGGCGGCGCCATGAATATGAATGTCTATGAACCCGGGGAAGAGCGTGCATCCGCTGAGATCGATCTCCTTTACACCCGAAGCTTTGATGATCGACTTGCGATCGCCTACAGCTTGAATCTGATCTCCGGTGATCAACAGATCAGCATCCGCAACAGTGTCAAGCTGCACGATGCGAGCGTTACGCAGCAGGAACTCGTTTGTATTGAGAGCGCTCAAGCGAAGATAAACTCAGAAGTTGAGTTTTAAGCCAAATTGAATGGTGCGCGGATCGCGCGTGCCGGTAATCACACCGAAAGTCGTGTTCGTCTGCACGTAACGCGCTGGAAAACTGCCGGCCGGCGCAGTGGGGTCAACATTGAAAGTGGCGGCCGTGCCCGGATTCAAATATTGCGGATGGTTCAGCACATTAAAAAGCTCAGTGCGAAATTGAAGATTTGTCCGTTCGGAAAAACGAAAGTTCTTAAACACAGCGAGGTCCCAATTATTTATTCCCGGCCCGCGCACAATTCCACGGCCCGCCGAACCGTAAGCAAAGAAAGCTGGTGCGAAGGCAGCGGTATTAAACCACTGCGTCACACTTCCGTTTCCATGCGGATCGCCGATCAAATTCGGTCTTAAGGTGCTACCGGTACCCAAGGGATCCGAGAACGCGAAGAGCGAACCAGTCGGCGTGGACGCAGCTATTGTTTGTGTAATGGTTAAGGGAGTGCCGCTTTGCGCCGTATAAACTCCAGTGACTTGAAAGCCTCCCAGAAAGGTGCGTTGCAAACCTTTTGCATGGCGAAAGAATGGTAGTTCATAGACCACGTGTGCGGTGAAAACATGCGTGCGATCGTTCTGCGAGGGCGCGCGCTCGGCATCCAGATTTAAGGGATCCTGCGGCGAGTCGCTGCGATCGGTTGAAGCATTCGTAAGATTTTTGGACCAAGTATAAACCGCTCCATATTCGAGTCCGTCAGAGAGACGTTTGTTAAAGGTCACCTGCATTGAATTGTAATTGCTTTGAGCTTCAGTGCGGCGATCAGTGATGGAAGCAAAACCAAGAAATGGACGCACCGCGTTTATCGACACGCGCGCATTGCTGCCTAGCGTTCCATTCGCGCGCAATGCAGCCGTCAGCGCGGCCTGAGCGCCCGGCAGCGGTTGGTTGATGTTAGCTTGATGGAGCAAATTGCGACCCGACGTTCCCACGTAAGCAAGTTCCAAGACCGCATTCTTGAACAACTCGCGCTGCAATGAAATGCTGTACTGCATGGTGCGTGGAACTCTGAAAGGATTGCCGGTACTGAAAAGCGTAATTACCGGAATCGTCGTGCGCGGAACGCCGGCCGCGGGATTTTTGAGCGGCGGATTATCTATCGTGGCGCGAGAATTCACCAGCGGATTGGCAAAAGCGTTCTGCTCAACGTCACCAACCAGGGTGCGATCGTAGTAGATTCCAAAACCACCACGCAGCACGGTGCTGCCATCGCCAAACAGGTTGTAAGCCGCGCCCACTCGCGGCCCCAATGTGTTTCGCGGATTGTTTTGTACCCGCCTGCCAAACGGCGAATTTTGTCCGGCAAAAATGATTCCGTTGTAAGGATCGCCGGCGCCAGCAAGGATGTTGCCGCTGATTGGATCGATCTGTACGGCGCGCGACGGATTATAAAAATCTGGTCGAAAAGAAATCAGTAAATTGCTTTCATCAATTGGGTTGTCATAAAGCGAATAGCGCGCGCCGTAATCAAGTGACAATCTTGGTGTCAGCTTCCAGGAATCCTGTCCGTAAAACTCAGTAGTGTTGTAGCGCAGCTTGACGAAGACTTCCGCCTGATCTTCCGTGTAAGTGCGCGGCGCGCCCAGCAGAAAATCCGCCAGATCGTTTCCGGAGCGCGAACCGTCAAAGGCGAAACTGCCATTCAACGCATTGCCGGCATTCTCGTTTTTCGCCTCACGGGAAAAAGAACCACCGAATTTGAAAGTATGCTGGCCGTGAGCAATCGTCAGATTGTCGCGAATGGTGTGGCTCGGATTCTCGATTTGCGAAGGGCTGGTAAATGAAAAGTTTGCGGTGGCGCCGCTAAAGGTAAAGCTGGGCAACGCGCCCTGCAGCGTGCTGGGAAAAAGTTCAGGAGAACTGAAACCCGGCGCATTGGCCCGCAACCCAGTGCCCGCAAATTTTGTAATCACCGCGTTGAAGGCGTAATCGTAAGCGACCTCGTTAATCATCGTCGGGGAGATGATCGTCTTAACGTTTATTACGAAATTCTTGCCTGGAGTTTTGGTGTTTTGCGCAGCGACAAACGGATAAAGTGTTCCCGCTACGGCGCCGATAGCAAATGGATCTGCAAACTGGTTCCCGCCCGGATCATTGCGGGAAAAGTCTTCGCGGATGTAACGGCCAAAGATGGACCAATTGGTATTAAAGTTGTGATCGATGCGCAAAATCTCCTGGCGCACGTTTGCGGCAATCGGCACGGCGCGCCGGAAGCGGTTCAATATGTTCGTCCCCGGGGTCACTTCGTTTGCGAGCGGGATAAACTGAAGAATCGCCGCTGCGTTCGGATCAATAAAAGAAGTAAAAACTGAATTGCCAGCCGCGTCAGTCGGGAAAGCAACGCCGGTAAAAGGATTTCTAATCGTGCCTGAAAAGATGCCGGCGCGTTGGGCAACAGTAGGAACCGTACCTACTGCCGTGTTAACCGATTTTGTTTTTCGCCATTCCTGGGAATAAAAGAAAAAGCTTTTATTGCGGCCGTTATAAACGCGTTTACCGCCTTCGCCAAAACGCGGAAGGTACAGCGGTCCGCCGATCGTAAAACCGTAATCGTTGTAATTCAGCGGCGCCTTGAAACGCGGTTCGCCGTTGGCTTTGTTTATGCCCTGCAATGGAGTGACTTGAAAAGGCGGCCGCGCATTTAGCGCGTCGTTGCGCAGAAATTCATAGATGGTGCCGTGAAAATCATTGGTTCCGGATCGCGTAACGACGTTAATGACACCGCCGCCGTTGCGGCCAAACTCTGGCGCATAGTTCGAAGTTAGAATCGTAAACTCCTCTATCGCGTCGATGCTCGGCGTAGTTAGCAACGTAAGGTTCGAACCGGTATCTACGTTACGCGCGCCATCAACTAACCAATTAATAGAAGAAGTGCGCCCGCCATTTATCGATAGTTGGACCACGGACAGCGCCCCCGATCCAATTTGACTGCCATTCGATGAATTAACGCCAGCACTCAATAGCGCCAGCTGCACAAAATTGCGCGTGTTCAGAGGCAATTCTCGTATCTGTGAGCCATTGATCAATCCACGCTGCGTGGGACTGTCCTGAACTAACGGCGTATCGGCGACAACCGTAACGAGCTCCGTGACCTCGCCCGGTTCGAGGACAACATCGAGCGTGCGGCGATCGTTGAGGCTTATCTGAAAGTTCTCTTGTTGATACTTTTTGAAGCCCGCCATTTCGACGGCGAGCGTGTAGCTGCTGGCGGGAAGATCGGTAACGTTGAAAGTTCCGTCTTCACTAGTTTGAAAGGTGCGCTGAAAGCCACGCGCCGGATCGCTGATGGTAACCACTGCTCCGGAAATTGTGGCGCCATTTTGATCTTTAACCTGGCCCGCAATGTTGCCGGTGGTCTCCTGACTGAATCCGAACTGGGCCATGGCCAGAAGTGCAGACACGACAAGCACCGCATGGTTAATTCTGGATTGAAATTTCATTCTATTAAAAGGAAAGCTGCGAACCCGCTTGTGTTGCTGAAGGCGCAAGTGTAGCCGACGAACGCAGCCTCCGTCTCTGAAAAATTTCTTTATCTTTGGTTTATTGTTAGCTCAGGAAGTCTCGCCGCCTGGCGCGAACTTCAGCGTGCGATCCTAAACTCACCCAAACATTGCACCTATTAGTCGCAAGCGATCGCCGGCGTCAAGTACGCTTCCGTCACGCCATCGAGAAATGCTGACAACGCTTGCGCTCCGGCACTGGCTGCTTCGGTAATGCTTCTTTGATCGGCGGGCGTATTGCATTGACGCGAAAGAATGCGAAGTGCGACTTCTTTGTGAAGTAGATCGATCGATTCGTGCACCCTGAAAAACGACACGCCGCGCTCGTCATCGAGTCCATAGAAATTCTTGAGGCCGGCGCGCTTCGTCTGCGCTACTTCCGGAATCTGGCTTTCATACGCGTAGAGCGCAGCCAGGCCTTGCCGGTAATCATCACTTTGCGTGAGCCGCTTGAAACTGGCAACGGACGCTTTCGTCGCCGGCAGCAGTTCCGCGTTCCTTACTTGTTCACGACTTACGCCCAGACTTTCAGCAAACCGCAACCACAGTTCCGGATGGTTTTCGCTTCCCCGCTCTTCTTCAACCAAATTCTCGAGCAACATTTGCCGCGTTTCCAAATCGTCGCAACGCGAATGCACCGCGCTCACATACGTCGGGAAAGCACGCACCTGCGCGTAATATTGCTTTGCGTACGCCTGCAAAACTTCGCGACTTAGCTTGCCTTCACTCCAGGCGACGTAGAACGGATGCTTGAGCATTGCATGCTGCATTACTGCCGCTTCTAAATCTTTTTCAAACTGCGAACTGGTAGACAAAGGTTGCGCGACTGTCATGGGTTCCTCCAGGCGATTGCAGAAATTTGCGGAATTATAACTGCTGGTTTGATGGCTGACTAGTGAAACCTGCATTCGTTGTCGCGCTCTCGATAACTCGCAGTTATCACCATTGACCTTATTTCGTCTTGATCCTTATCCTCACCCAGAATTTAAAGGAGAGCCGCATGGAACCAATAATAATCTCGCGAACAGCCATGACTGGTTGGCTGTTTTTGGCAGTATTGATTGGAGCGCTTTGGAGTTCCCAGAGCGCGGCGTGGCAGGAATTGCTCAAGGTATTACAAACCCAGCAAAGCAGTCCTCTCGCGCTGGGAGTCTTAGGGGCAATCGTGGGTATCGGAGCACCGCCGGCCGTCGGCTTTCTGTTTGAAAGGCTGGTAACACTTATCCTGATTCTTTCAAGACGGACCACGCCAGTCTATTCCCGGGTCGTAGGTTTTGACCCGTCGTTATTCGAAGTGCCGACGGCGTCCAACACGGCAGCGTCAACCGGCGCGGCCGCCTTTCAGGTTTTCTTCTATACGTACGCCGATGAAAAGTTATTGAACTGGGCGAGGCGCCGTCTGGCGCAGGTTTACGCCTCGGCGGCCGGCGCGACCGCGATTCTCGTCGCGCTAATTATCGGCCGGTTTATTGCCGGATCGTTTAATCTTGAATTCACTGCAATTTCTCTTTTCGTTGCAGCGCTGCTAGTCAACGACGCAAGGCTACAGAGCAGTCTCCATCGAGACACGATTAATGCCTGGATTGATACGTTTGCGCTGACAATTACGCCTGCCAAAATCGAGCCAACTAGCGCGGCGTAGTATCGCCGGGCTCGCCAAGCGCGGCAATTAGTTGATCGATATCGTCTTCGTTATTAAAGAAATCAGTCGCCACCCGAATGCCGTTGGGCTTCTCAGTGACTATGATTTTCTGCTGCGCGAGCTTCGCCGTTAGTTGTGCAGGGTTCTCCGCGAAAACCAGCGTCTCGGCGGAACGCGTACGTTCATCCGCAATCGGCGACAGCACCTGCCAACCTGAAGCATTCAATTGCTTCGTAAGGTAATGATTTAAATCAAGCACACGCGCCTCGACGTTTTCCACTCCAAGAGTTCGAAGTAACTCTACCGATGCGCCAAGCGCAAAGATGCCGGCGTAATGCGGGCAGCCGAGCTCCGCGCGCGCGGCTGCATCATGACGCAGATGCGCTTCGTCGTTGCGCATCGCAAAAGGATGTTGCAAGCTGAGCCAGCCAATTGCCCGCGGCTTTGAATTCGCCATCAATTCACGAGAGAGATAGACAAAGCCGCTGCCGTACCCGGAAAGCATCCACTTGTGGCCAGTGGCACACAATGCATCGATCTTCATTCGCTTTACGTCAATAGCAAACGCTCCTGCTGATTGAGCTGCGTTTATCACTAAGGCATGTCCGCCTTTTGCTTCACCCAACTCCGCCAGGTCGCTGCGGAAGCCATTTGAAAACTGAACATGACTTAAACAAATCACGCCGGTGCGCACGTTCATCGCGTCGCGGATTCTTTCTGTGTTCACCTGACCCTCGATTGACGTCACCAGATGAATCGGAATGCGGCGATTCATCCAGGGCAAAGTGGAAACGGGAAATTCAAGGTCGCAGGAGATGACTTCACCGTGGTTTTCGAGCGCATCGATGATTATGTTCATGCCGCTCGAAGTATTTGTAGTGAGCCCTACTTCGTCGGGTTCAGCATTGATGAATGCGGCGACTTGCCGGCGCACCGCTTCTCTTTTCTCGAGCCACTCGTCCCAATGAATATCGCCGTCATTCATCATCTGCTCGTAGTAAGCAAGGGCGGCGGCGCTCGTCGCGCGCGATAATGGCCCAGCAGCGGCGGTGTTAAGGTACGTCGAGTGCTCGGTTACCGGAAAGTGTTTTCGAATTTCAGACCAGTCGATCATTCGTGGCGAAGATACACGATGAGTTGAGCGAATTGAAATGTCCGCGCCGAAAGCGCAAGCAAGAAATCTTTCATCGCGTTTGATCTGCGGTGTGGGTTGCTAGCTGGCGGTTTGGCCTCGGTGTATAGTTTATTGAGGAGTCAAAAGGAAATGAATGTGGGCAGAATAATTGCTTCAGTGACCATTGGTAATGTGAACCAGGCAACCAGCGCAATCCGCTGCGACGCGCTAGTGGATATGGGAGTGTCGCACATGGTTCTGCCCAAAGCCTGGAAAAAACGATTGGGTCAATTGGAATCGACTCGAACGATGCAAATGGAAACTGCAACCCAGGAGATTATCAGTGGAGAAGTTTGCGGACCGGTTCGCATTCAAATAGAGGGCTTTCCCACTGTCTACAGCGAAGTCGCCTTTGTGGATATGAAATCGGTAAATGGTAAATTCGAGCCGCTAATCGGGTACATCGTCCTCGAGCAAAGTCAGGCTGGTGTCGACATGCTTGGTCACCGATTGATTGCCTTGAAGCACATGGACCTGAAGGTAGCCTCGTTTTATTCTGCTGCCATCGAAATATCAGCCGTTTAGCCTTTCAAGAAAAATCGATTCGCAGTTGGGAAGGTGCGCTTATCCCCCGCTCTTTGTTCTGTACATTAGGCGACTTGAAACCACATCCCCGTCAGCGGCGGCAGGCTAATCACCGCTGAGTATTCATATCCGAGACGAGGTATTTCCTCCGTCGCAAATCGCTTTGACGAAACAGTGCTCGAGCCACCGTACTTTTCGGCGTCGCTATTCAATAACAATTTGTATTTTCCCGAACGGGACAGGCCTAGCCGGTAAGCATCGACGGTCACTGCCGAGAAGTTATACACGCAAATAATTTCCGCGCCCGCGGACGGTGCGATGCGCCGGAAGGCGATCACGTTTTGCGCCGGGTTATCCACATCGATCCAGGCAAAACCGGCGGGCTCGGCATCCGCTTCCCATAAACAGTTCTGCTTGCGATAAATTTTATCGAGGTCGCGTAACAATCGCTGCACGCCGCCGTGCAAAGGATCGTTCACCAGATGCCAATCGAGGCTTTCGGTTTCGGTCCATTCTCGCCACTGTCCGAACTCGCCGCCCATGAACAACAGTTTCTTACCAGGATGCGACCACATGTAAGCGTAAAGCGCGCGCAAATTCGCAAACTTCTGCTCTTCGTTTCCGGGCATCTTGTTTAGCAGCGCGCCCTTCATGTGGACCACCTCATCATGCGAAAGCGGCAGAATGAAATTTTCGCTCCACGCGTAAACTAATCCAAACGTCAACGCATTGTGATTGCCGGCGCGAAACAACGGATCGGTTTGAAAGTACTTAAGCGTGTCGTGCATCCAGCCCATATTCCACTTGAAGTCAAAACCCAAGCCCCCCGCATAAGTTGGGTGCGACACCATGGGCCAGGCGGTTGATTCTTCCGCAATCATTATCGTGCCCGGACATTCGCGATGCGTAACTTCATTCAACTCTTTCAAGAAGGCCAGGGCTTCCAGATTCTCGCGGCCGCCGAACTGGTTTGGCACCCAACCACCTTCTTTGCGGCTGTAATCGAGATAAAGCATCGAGGCGACTGCATCCACTCGCAACCCGTCAATATGAAATTCGCGAAACCAATAAAGCGCGTTGGCAAGCAAAAAGTTTTTCACTTCGTTGCGCCCGTAATTGAAAATATAGGTGCCCCAATCCGGATGTTCGCCTTTGCGTGGATCAAGATGCTCGTACAAAGCAGAACCGTCAAAGCGGCCAAGCGCGAACGCGTCTTTGGGAAAGTGCGCAGGCACCCAATCCATGATCACGCCAATGTTTTTTCGATGCAGGTAGTCGACGAGGTAACGCAAATCGTCGGGCGTCCCATAGCGCGCCGAGGGTGCGTAGTAGTTGCTGACCTGATAACCCCACGAAGGTCCATAAGGAAATTCTTTAAGTGGTAAAAACTCGACATGCGTAAATCCCATCGCGCGCACGTATTTGGCGAGCGGAGCGGCCATCTCGCGATATGTCAGCGGACGATGATCTTCTTCTGCGACGCGCCGCCAGGAACCGAAATGTACTTCGTAGATCGCGAGCGGCCGGCGAAATTGCTCTTCACTCTGGCGCTGTTCCAGCCACTTGGCATCGCGAAACTTGAACTTTGATTGGTAGACGATCGATGAAGTTTGCGGCGGCTCTTCGGCAAACAGCGCGTAAGGATCTGCTTTTAAAAACACCGGCAAGCCGGGCGATTGCACTTCATATTTATAAATTTCACCGGCCTGTAAATCGGGCACGAAATGTTCCCACACTCCCGATTGCTCCAAGCGTCGCATCACGTTGCGCGTGCCGTCCCAGCCGTTGAAATTCCCGACCACGCTAACGCGTTGGGCATACGGCGCCCAGACCGCAAATGAAACCCCTTTGCTGCCATTACGCGTGGTCATGTGCGCGCCGAGTTTTTCGTATATCTGTTCGTGCTTTCCTTCGGCGAACAAATGCAGGTCGAGCGCGCTTAGAATTTGTGCTTCGGATCCAATTTGAGTCTCAGCCGAGATCGGCTTACGCCGCGGCCGCTTCGGCGGCGATTTAGCCGGATTTGCTTTCTGAGTTTTGCCCGGGACTTTTTTGCTCATGTATTCGCCGGCGTCAACAGTTCGTTGGCTGTAAACGAAGGGTTGAGAGGTTCAACCAGGCGGCGATAGATATCCGCGCCGTTTCCAAGTTTAGAACGGTTACTCTTTGCTTGCGCCAGAATGTCCAAAAACTGAGCGCGCGGGGACGCCAATCGCAGGCTCGCCATCAGCTCAATGACGCGTGCGGCATATTTCAAAATTTGAACTGGTTCAAGGCCGGCAAGATCGTTAAAGAACCAGCCGCAACTGGTATACATCAACAACGCGTTGTGTTGCATTTCAAGAAACGTCAGAGCTGTTCGTGATTGTTCGCGGGTCAATTCCTTTGCGCCGTGTTCGTGTAAGAACAATTCGCGTGAGGCGAACGGATCCAAAATCAGTTGAATCGAATCATCTCGTGCCGCCCAGGGATCGCTGAATAACTCACCAGCCGTCGCGGCAAATGCACTTGCGGCTTGGTCGCGCAGGAAATCCAGCGCTTCGCGCAAAGGTTTGCGCCACGCTTGATTCCAATTTGCGGCGCCTCCAGTGTGACAGCCGCAGTCTCTGGTCCAGCGGCTGACGCCGTGAATGCAACTCCAGGAGCTGCCTTCGCCTTCTGGTCCATTGCTGATTTCGACTTCGGCAGTTGGTCCATGACCGTCAAGATATTCGCCATAGTTAGTTACCTGCAACCCAAGTGCGGGAGCCGCCACCGCCAACAAGTGAGCCAACGCGAGATCGCCAAATTTATGATGATGCCCGTAGCTCTCTCCGTCGGTGGCGACATTGACGAATTCTCCAGCCTGAGAAATTCGTTGCGCCAGGTCATCACTGGAAACCAGCGCCCGTTCAAATGCAATGGCTTGCGCAATTTCGCCGTTATAAAAAAACACTGCCAGTGATCTTCCCGAACCATCGCTATGAAAACGGCGATAAGGCTGACTACTGTCAATGATCCCGTCCGCTATCGTTTGCCAGTCATCACTGGCGGCGCCGATTGCGCGAATACGCGCGGCTTGTTGCGGCGCCAGGATTACAAACCTCATACCGTGATCGATAAGCGCATCCAGCACTAAATCATTACAAGCAGTTTCGGGCAGCCATAACGATTCTGCTTCTCTGCCAAAACGGTAGCGAAAGTCCCCGAGGCCCCAGCGAATCTGGGTCAGCCGATCGCGCTCGTTGCACAACGGCAGAATGGCGTGATTGTAAGCCTGGGCAATAGCGTTTCCGTGACCGCTGAAGCGAGCTACGCTTTGCCCATCGGCGGCGATGATCGCCGCATATGTATCCGGATGATGGCGCTCGAGCCAAACCAATAAGGTCGGTCCAAAATCAAAACTGATATGCTCGTAGTTACTGAATACAAGTTCGCCATCTTTGGCGCCGGGCAGTTGCACCGCAGTATTAGGCGCGTAACACTCGGCATAAATGCGTTCGTTCCAATCCCGGTAAGGAGCCGCTCCTGGTTCAGTATCAATCACACCAGTCCACGGATTTTCGCGCGGCGGTTGATAAAAGTGTCCGTGAATTGTCAGTGACGACATACGAAGTTATTCAGCGCCTACATTATCTCAGCTAATGCAGACCACAAAGTGCCGGCGGTTCTGGATCATTTCGCAAAAAACGAATTAACGATACCATCTCACCGCAAACTTAGGCCCGGGCGCGAAAGCCATTAGTTGCGCGAATTTTACATGAGACTCTTGGTCTTAATTCCAGGCATTCTCTTAATCGTCGCCATTCTCTGGGATGCATTCGAGACAATTATTTTGCCGCGTCGCGTGACGCGCCGCTTTCGCCTCGCGGCTGTCTTTTATACGGCGATCTGGACTCCATGGTCCGCTCTGGCGCGCTCGCTCACTGACCGCAAGCGTCGCGAAAAAATTCTGGGACTGTTCGGGCCGATGTCGCTTTTGCTGTTGCTGACGCTCTGGGCCATCGGCCTGATCCTGGGTTATGCACTGATTCATTGGTCGTTTGGCGGACGCTTGAACATAAGCGCGCGGCCAACTTTTGCCGATTATCTTTATCTTAGCGGCACGACATTTTTTACGCTCGGCTACGGCGATGTGGTGCCGATGTCTGCGTCGGGTCGCGCGCTTGCGGTACTGGAATCCGCCAACGGTTTTGGTTTGCTCGCGGTGGTGATTGGTTATTTGCCGGTCTTGTACCAGGCGTTTTCACGACGCGAAGTCAATATTTCTTTGCTGGATGCCCGCGCCGGTTCGCCTTCAAGTGCGACCGAGATGCTGCGCCGTCATGCCGAGAGTGGAAACTTGGACCAACTTCGTTTTGTCTTGGCTGACTGGGAACGTTGGGCCGCCGAGCTGCTGGAGAGTCACCTTTCGTATCCGGTGCTTTGTTATTTTCGCTCGCAGCACGACAACCAATCTTGGCTGGGCGCGCTTACCACCGTGCTGGATACTTGTGCGCTGGTCATGGTGGGCGTCGAAGGACTGCCGGCCTGGCAGGCCAAGCTCACCTTTGCCATGGCACGTCACGCGGTAGTGGACATCGCGCAAATTTTTTCCACTGCGCCGGCCTCGCCGCAGGCTTGCGCTACGCGTCTGTTCCCCGGCGATCTGGAACGCTTGCGGGGAATACTCGAGCACAACGGCGCATCTTTGCGGGACGGCGTAGATGCGGAGCTCAAACTTAGCGAGTTGCGCATGATGTATGAACCTTACGTAGCAGCGCTCGCCGACAGGCTGCTGATGCCATTGCCGCCGTGGATCCTGGGAAACGCTGCAATCGATAACTGGAAGACCAGCGCGTGGGGCCGCATTCAATAGCGGCACCAGGTATGGTTGTAAATGAGTGAAAGAAACGTAACGGAATTGTCTCGCCGCGCGATGGTCCATCGAGTGGACCGTCATCTTAAACTCACATGTTGACACTTCAGGCGACGCTGCATAGAATTCTTTCACCCCTAATACAATTGAACGAGTCGAGGAGGAGTGAAGAGTGAAAACAACTATTCGTGTCAACCGCAAACGTCCTGAGTCCATGACCAAACAGATCACGGACCAACTCACAACCCTTATTGAATCAGGGGCAATGACAGTAGGCAGTTATCTTCCGAGTGAACGCGAGCTGGCAAACTCATTAAAGGTCGCGCGGAACGTGGTTCGCGGCAGCTACGAGAATTTGATGAAGGCCGGAAGAATTCAGAGCGAAGGTCGCAAGGGCCGCTCTGTCAGAGCTGCTGGCGGCAAGCGCCGGACAACCGGTAAGGCCGGCAAGAGTTCCGGCACCAAAGCGCGCAAGAAATAATTGTCAGGTTTTATATTCCCCCTGTGCTTCTCCAATAATCAAATCAGGCAATATTTAGTGGCTTACGGTCGCAGTTTCCTCACCCAGAGCCATTATTTCGCGGTGTATCGCTTTGCGTTCAGCAAGCAGGCGCACAAAAAAAGTGCGCCGCCGCAAAAAGAACGCGAGTGCCCGTAAACTGCCAGCCGCTTTTTCAAATTCTTCAAAAAACCGTACTGCCACGTAGCCGAGGACCGGCATGATGAAGATCGCCGCCAACGCTGGTTCCCAATCCAGCCAGCGATAAACCAACCCCGCTAACAACAGCCAGGTAAGTGGCAGGAACAACATGCCCGAAATAATTTTTACAGTTGAAACCACGTCCTCTTCATCTTTTGAAAACCTGGTCGCCAGAAAACGTCCCAACCGGTAAGCCGGGTAATGGATTAGGAAGCCGAGCGTGGCCGGCAAAATTAGTAGAGCAAAAACGGAAATCCTGACGACGATATGCAGCAGCACAATTAATGGCGCTGGCGGCGGCGACAAATCATCAGGGTCAACGCCCGCTTGGACCAGTTCGAGTTCGAACCTGCTCATCCGCAACTCGAGGCGGCGCAAACGCTCCGGCGCTTGTTCACGCAAAACCGTATAGGCTTTGATGAACCTTTGCTGCAATTGCAGCTCTTGCGCCAAACTCTCACGCGATTCCTCATCGGCTTCCGCTGAAAAAATTCTTTCGGCCCGGCTTATCGTTTGCAACGCTTCTTCCTGTTCAGCATTGAGAATCACATTTCTTAACGCGCACTCAATTCGTTCAGAAAGTTCGCGCACCGCCGGACGCGGCACGCCACCAGTTTCGTCCAGCATCACCGGCGGCACATCAATCGGTTGGCCAAAGTACAACAGCACGCCGCTGCGAAATTGGGTCTTGGAAGTGTAGTAGAGACCGGCAGGCACAATTTTTAGGCCGGCTACTTCGCCCGTGGCCATTGCTCCGAGCGCAATGCGCGCCGCGCCGGTTTTGATTGGCAATAAACGTTTTTCGCTATGGGAAACGCCTTCCGGACAAATGCCGATGGTGCCGCCTTGGGCCAACAGCTTGCGCGCAGCTTTAAAAGTAGCCTCGTTGCGGGAAACATCTTCGCCTTCGTCCTTCGCGCGATAAACCGGCAATGAGTCGAGCGCGCGAATGAAAAAGGCCAGTACTGGAATGCGAAACAGTGGAGACTTTGCCAGAAATGAAACGCGGCGCGGCGCCAAACAAAACAGGAACACCGGATCGACGAGCGCATTTGGGTGATTGAGAACAAAAATGACCGGCGCCTGCCGCGGCACATGTTCGAGGCCAATGACTTCGATGCGCCGAAAATAAACGCGCAAAGCAAAACGAAGCGCGGCGACTATGATTTTTCGGATCATCAGGATTAAGGCAGGTCAGCTGAAACCATTTGAATTCTCACTGCGCTCTCAATGTCCGTTGTTTCCCATTGGAAACGTGCACACGCTCATAAGTAGTGACATAATATTACCGCTATCCCAAAAACCTGCGAAAATTTTTAAGAGGGTAACTATGAAACGCTTCCTGGTTGCAATCGGACTGTCCCTTATCGCCTGCGCCTCATTTGCCAACGCCCAGCCAACCGGTCATTACTCGGTTGAAGACATGCTGAAGATTAGACGAGTGGGCGATCCGCAAATCTCCCCCGACGGCAAACGCGTCGCGTTCACTATCGGCGACGTCAACGTCGAGGGCAACCGCACGCTCACTCACATTTACATCATGTCCAGCGCCGGCGGCGAGATGAAACAACTTACCACGGGCGCAGCTTCAGCCAGTTCACCGCGCTGGTCGCCGGATGGGAAACGGATTGCTTACGTTACAGGCAATCAAATTTGGGTGATGGATCCGGACGGCGGCAATAAGGAGCAGATCACAAAAATCTCGACTGGCGCGGATGGGCCGGTATGGTCGCCGGACGGTCATTGGCTCGCTTTTGTTTCAGACGTGTATCCGGAATGCACGAGCGATGATTGCAACAAAGCGAGAGACGAAGCGGAAGAGAAAAGTAAGGTCAAAGCCCACGTTACCGATCGCTTGTTGTTCCGTCATTGGGTCGATTGGCGCAATGAAAAACGCACCCATGTTTTCGTGGTCTCAAGCAAAGGTGGTATCGCTCGTGATCTCACCCCCGGTGATTTTGATTCGCCGCCTTACGCGGTTGCCGGAGACGTAGATTATTCGTTTTCGCCAGACTCAAAAGAGCTCGCTTACCTTCGTAACCCAGATAAGATCGAAGCGATCTCTACCAACAGCGACATCTACCTCGTGCCGATTGCCGGCGGACCAGCGCGGGATATCACGGCGAAAAACCATGGTTATGAAGACACGCCCGTTTACACGCCCGATGGCAAATACATTATTTACCGGTCGCAGGCGACGGCGGGGTTTGAAGCCGATCGCTGGCGTTTGATGGCTTACAACCGAGCTGCTGGTACCAGCGCTGAACTGTTGCATGGCTTTGATAATAACGTGGATGAAATCGCGTTGACGCCGGATGGCAACACGATCTATTTCACGGCCGGCGAACGCGGCTATGAAAACGTCTATCGCGTTCCAGTAACCGGTGGCATGCAACAGAAAGTTGCGGATCAGGTATTCGCAAGCAATTTACAAGTGGCAGCGGACAACACTTTTGTCTTTGTCAGCAGCACCATGTCTGGTCCCGCGGAAATCTATCGCGGGAATGCGGCCAGCGTGATTGCACTGACGCGTGTGAACAACGAATTGATGGCGCAGGCAAATTTAAAACCGGCCGAATCAATGGAATGGGCCGGCGCGCTCGGCAAAAAAATTCAGGGCTTTGTGATCAAACCAGCGAACTTTGATGCGAATCGAAAGTATCCACTGATTGTCATCATTCATGGTGGCCCACAGAGCGCTTTCAACAACAACTGGGGCTATCGCTGGAACCCGCAGATTTTTGCGAATGCCGGATACGTGGTGTTCGAACCGAATCCGCGCGGCTCAACCGGTTACGGCCAACAATTCACAAACGAGATCAGTGGCGACTGGGGCGGTAAACCTTACGTCGACATCATGAATGGCGTTGCAGAACTGTTGAAGCGGAATTCATTTATCGATCGAGCGCGCATTGGCGCGGCTGGCGCCAGCTATGGCGGCTACATGATCGACTGGATTTTGGGCCACAACAACGATCCGCGGTTTCACTTTAAAACTCTCGTTTCCCATGCCGGCGTTTACGACTTGACCAGCATGTACGGCGCTACCGAAGAACTCTGGTTTCCCGAGTGGGAATTCAAAGGCACTCCGTGGTCCAACCCCGCGATGTATGCGCGTTGGTCGCCAAACATGTTTGTGAAAAACTTTAACACGCCCACGCTCGTCACCTGCGGTGAACTCGACTTCCGGGTTCCCTATACGCAGAGCCTAGAACTCTACACCGCATTGCAACGGAACGGTGTGGAATCGAAACTAGTTGTTTTTCCGGATGAGGGACATTGGATACTTAAGCCGCAAAACTCAGCCTTCTGGTATCACACCGTGCTTGATTGGTTTGACAAGCATTTGCAGTGAACAGGTGGGCCGCTGCCTGGTCGGTACAAGAGTCAGTATTAGAGGGAACTGCATTAAGGGGAGCGAAGGGGCCGGTACTTAATAGCCGCGCCCGTCAGGCCGTGGAACTTGAGTGGGAATTTACTCAGAGCGCCGCAAGGCGCGGCAGCGGGTTGTCTCAACTGTAACCTTACTCAGCTTTTTCAAGCGGCGGCACCACCGCCACAAAATCCCGTGCAAAGCGCGTTGAGTACTCAGCCAACAACGCGTCCACTCGTTCTAGTTTTTTAGAACGCACGATCAAGCCGGCGTGATGTTTCTTCTTAACGCGATAGACTATTTCCGGATCGTCATAAGCTGAAGTGTCCGGAAATTCTTGCTTTGCCAACGACAAAACAATTCCGCCATATTCTTTTCGCAGCGATTTCAGTTTAGCCTGAGGCGCCGATTTGGTTTCGGATTGCTCAGCACCTGATTCCTGCTCAGCTATTCTTTTCGTGTCGGCTACTTCAATTTTCGCCCACTCGCGCCAAAGGTTAAGTCCGCTGGCGGCTTCTAAAACTTCAGCTATATAAGCGCCACCGACCCGCGCCGCAATTTCTAAAAAATAAAATTTCCCGTCCGCGTCACTCTTGATGAACTCAGCATGCGCGGCGCCCTGAGCGAGGCCAAGCGCCTTAATCAGTTTGCGATTAATGGAAAGCAGCTTCGTTTGATCAGTTGAGCCATGAGCGATAGTTCGCGAAACGTAAGCACCACCGCCGTGCGCTACTTCCAGTGGCGGGCGTCCGTAACGATTGGCGCCGGCAAAAAGCACGCGACCATGGTCGACGATAGAGTCCACATGAAAGACTTCGCCGCTGATAAAGCGCGCTAGCAAATAGTACGATGCGCGTTCTCGCAAACTGTCTCGTTCATTAAGCTCGGCGACTATGGACCACACGTCCTCTGCGCGTTCGACTTTCCGAATGCCAATGGCGGAAACGTCGGAACGCGGTTTTAAGATCCAGGGCGGCGGCACGCGCTCGATGAATTCCTTTATTTCTTCAGGGAAAATCAAAGGCACAAAGTCAGGCAAATCAACATCAGCGGCCTGGGCAGCTTTTGCCATCCGCAGCTTGTCGCGAAACGTCCGCGCGGTGGAACTGTTCATGCCCGGCAAACAGAAGTGTTCGCGAATGAGCGCTGCGGTCATCACATCAAATTCTTCAAGTGCTACCACGCGATCCGGTTTCGTCTCACGCGCCAGGTAGGCTACGAGATCGATAAACAAAAGGGCATCGGCATCGTTTGGTACGGCCACGAGATTATCTATGCATTCGCGCGGCCAATCTTCCTGCAACATTTTTTCTTTAGTGATCAAAACCACGTTGCAGCCCAATTGCTTGCACTCGCGAATAAAGTCGCCGCCCTTGAAATAAGTAGCGAGGCAAATTATGTTGAGTGGACGTGAGTCTAATCCGGTCATACCACGCGTTGTCCAATTAAAAGAAGCGTTGTTCGGTTCGCAAATATAAACCTTTTACCGAATAAGGGGCAGCTGATAATGTGTAGACTTGCAACCTTAGTTTGCGAAAGTCGCGGCGCAAGATTTAGTTTGCGATTAACTTGTCAGCGTCATAACTTTCTCGCGCAACAGAAGACCATCGCCAATTAAAGTCTGCGCTACGGCTTTACAACAAATCATGATCTTTCGTGGCCCGTATCCTGATGTCAGTATTCCCGAAGTTCCCATCACTTCGTTTGTCATGCGCGACGCCGCAGCCCGGGGCAACAAGCCGGCCTTAATAGAAGGAGAAACTGGCCGCACCATAACCTATGCCGAGCTGGCCGAATCAATCCCTCGAGCCGCTGCCGGGTTGGCGGCGCGTGGTTTCCGGCAGCACGATGTTTTCGGCATTCTTAGTCCCAACGTGCTTGAGTTTGCCATCGCCTTTCATGCCGTCGCGACCTTGGGTGGCGTCTGCACCACCATCAATCCGCTCTACACCGAGCACGAAATTGGTCAACAATTGAGTGACGCCGGCGCGCGTTTCCTTGTTACAGTGCCGGAATATTTGCCAAAGGCGCGCGCGGCAGCGGCGGCAGCGAAAATCGACGATGTGTTTGTTTTCGGTGAAGCTGAAGGCGCGACACCGTTTGCATCCCTCTTAGAAAACGAGCTGGCATTTGCGTCTCGGGAAATAAATCCACGCGATGATCTGGTTGCCCTTCCCTATTCAAGCGGAACCACCGGGCTACCGAAAGGCGTTATGCTCACGCACTACAATCTGGTCGCCAACATGTGCCAGATGGAAGGCCTCGATTACTTTTTTGATAGCGACACGCTCATCTGCGTGTTGCCGCTATTTCATATTTACGGCCTCGTCGTCGTGTTGAACATGGGCTTGTACAAAGGCGCTACGATCGTTATGTTGCGGCGTTTTGATTTGGAAACATTTCTGAAGGCTGTGCAGAAATATGAAGTGACGCTAGCGCACATCGTGCCGCCAATCGTGCTGGCTCTTAGCAAGCATCCGCTGGTCGAAAACTACCCGGTGCCCACGTTGCGGACAATCTTTTCGGGCGCCGCGCCGTTGGATGAAAGTCTCACGCGCGCTTGCATGGCACGACTGAATTGCGATGTTCGCCAGGGCTACGGCATGACTGAGACTAGTCCGGTGACGCACTCTTCACCAGCCGAAAGAGAACGCGTCAGGTATGGCTCGGTCGGAACCCTCGCGCCAAATACAGAGTGCAAGATAGTCGATCTTGCCAATGGCTCAGCGCTTGGTCCGAATCAGGAGGGTGAAGTCTGCGTGCGCGGTCCGCAGATTATGAAAGGTTATCTAAACCGGCCCGAAGCGACGGCGCAAACAATCGATCGCGACAATTGGCTGCACACCGGCGATGTTGGCTATGCAGATGAAAATGGCCATTTCTTCATCGTCGATCGCGCGAAAGAGCTAATTAAGTACAAGGGTTTTCAAGTGCCTCCGGCGGAGCTCGAAGCCATTCTGTTAACACATCCGTGCGTCGCCGACGCCGCCGTTGTTCCCTGCCCTGACGATGAAGCGGGTGAGATACCGAAAGCATTTTTGGTGTTGAAGACAGGAACTGAAGCGACCGCGCAAGCGATAATGGATTTTGTGGCCGAGCGAGTTGCGCCGCACAAGCGAATTCGCGAAGTCGAGTTCACGGACAAGATTCCCAAATCAGCATCAGGAAAAATTCTGCGCCGCATGTTAGTCCAGTCAGATCGCGAAAGGAAAAAAGCGAATGTCACCTGAAGTGATATCTCGAGCAGTTAAAGCATACTTCGCAGCGTTGCGAAGTATGGACCAGCAAGCATGGGTAAATACCTTTGCAGAAGATGCTGTTAGCCATGATCCGTTTGGTGCGCCGCCAATCAATGGCCATCAGAAGCTAGGCGAATTTTTTCAAACCATCACAGCCGCTTTTAAAGAAGTAGGGTTGTGGGAAGACTGCGTCTTCGTTGCCGGCAACAGCGCGGCTGTAAAATGGACCGGCAAAGGCACGAGCAAACAAGGCCGCGCGGTGCAATTCGAAGGCATCGACGTATTTACGATTAACGAAATGGGAAAAATTGAAACCCTTTATGCTTATTGGAACCCGACCGAAATGGTGAGCCAACTTTAATTCTTGTTCCAGAGTCCGTAAAATGCACCCGCTACGATTCACTTGGCTGTATTCAGGAGTTACCCGCATGCAATCGCTTTTCTTGAGAGGTTTCTCGTTCGTCTGCTTTCTAGTTTTGCCCACAGTTGTTTTTGCGCAATCGTCCCCAGGAAATATTGACTGGGAAACCTTGCGCCCGGACGCGGAGGACTTTTCGGTGCAGATGCCCAAGGGCTCGACTACCGAAGTCACTACCGAGGCCTATCATAAATTTGAGTTGAAGATGACCACCCACGTCGCGCAGTCGGCGAACGGACCGGTTTTCGCGGTGGTGGAATTGAGCGGCATAAAATCGAATCCGGCGCTGTACACCGAAATGGAGCGCTTCAATTCTTACGTCGATGCTTTCAAGAATTTGTTTCCCCCGAAAATTCGCAAGGGTGCGGTCGCTAAATTGACTTTGGTAGGCGCCAAAGAGTTGCAAAGAAATTCCGGACGAGAGTATCGCTTAACTGTTGCGGAACTCTCCGGTACCGCTCAGGTTTACGCCACCCGCAAACGTTTTTATGCCGCGGTTTTTTTGAGCAATAAAAAAGATGACGAGACGCAGTCGGCCTTTCTAAGTTCTTTCTTAATTCCGGAAAGGGTTGATCCGCCGCCTGCGGTTGCAGTGCAGCCCGCTAAGCCGGCACCGACAGCCGGGGTTCAGGTCGAAGGCGAGACGGGAGAACCTAAGCCGACCGCTGCCGCTCAACCCGGCGAAACTGGAACCGCGAATAGCGCTGAAGCCGCCGAAGGTAGTCCACATCCGAAGCGTCATGGACCAGTTTCTGGCGGCCTACTAAACGGCAAAGCAATCAGTTTGCCGCAACCGGAATATCCTGCGGAAGCAAAAAGCGCCGGCGCGGCGGGCACGGTCGTGCTGCGCGTAACAATTGATGAACAAGGAAACGTTATTGGCGCGCAGCCCATTTCCGGGCCGCCCCTGCTGCAGCAAGCTGCTGTCAACGCTGCATTGCAAGCAAAATTTTCGCCCACTCTGCTGTCGGGTGAACCGGTGCAGGTAGTGGGCATTATTACTTATAATTTTGTTCGTCAGTAAACAGCCCACGCAAATGCAGCGTGCCCTTAAACGCCTCGATAGAATTCACGAGAGACTTAACGACGCGATCAAGCCGCTGTCTGATGATCTATTCATACGGCAACCGGCTGAGAACACTTGGAGCGTCTCGCAAATCCTCCAACACCTTTGTCTCGTCGAACAACGCGTCACGCGTGATCTCGAGAAAGCCATCGCCTCGCCAGGTCCGCCTGTTGGCCGGCTAAAGAAATTGTTGCCCACTGCAATCGTCAGCTCGCGACTGGTGCGGGTGAAAGCGCCTAAAGCAGTCAACCCATTGGAAAGTCCCGACAAGCGCACCGCAGTCGAGAATTATGATCGCGCTCGCGCGCAACTGAAAGAATTATGCGCTGCGAATGGCTCGCGTTTACCTGCCGCGACTTTGAACCATCCTTTTCTCGGCAAGATTGATGGCGTCGCTGCTATTTCTTTTGTCGGCTATCACGAAAAGCGGCATTACAAACAAATCCGCGAGGTGATACGGAAGCTGAAGCAATAGGCGGAAGTTTCATCTGTACGAAGTAGGAAAACGGTGGGGGATCGACCAGCCACTAAACTACTGAGACAAGCAGACTCTTCTTGAAACCAGGCAGCATCGTCCCGAAACCGGCTTGACGCTTTATCAGCCGCGGTCTATCTTCGCTCACATTTATCAGCCGGTCACTTTTACAAGGAAGAAGATGTCAGCAACCAACGTTTCAGCAAATCCCGCCTGGACAATTCCCGGTTATCTTGAAGTACACGACAGCCACCTCAATATCAGTGGCGCCGACGCGCTCGAGCTCGTCCGCGAATACGATTCGCCACTTTTTGTTTTTTCTGAACCGCGCATTCGCGCCAACATCGAGCGGTTGAAACGCGCGGCAACGGCAGTGGACCATCCCATCCGCTTTTGTTATGCGTCGAAAGCAAATTCAAACATGGCGGTATTAAAGACTGTGCTTCGCTGCGGCATCGACGTGGAAGTAAATAGCGGCGGCGAACTTTTCAAGGCGTTGCGCATAGGCTTTCAGCCGCAGCAGATTATTTTCAACGGCACCAGCAAGAACGCGGGTGAACTGGACGATGCTGTGCGGGCGGGCATCTGCGCCATCAACGTGGATTCGATCTACGAGATCGGCTTGGTTGAAGAAGCCGTCAAGCGAGTTGCAGCGGGTGGCGGTTCCGTAGCAAAGCCGGCGCGCATTGCGCTGCGCCTGGTTCCTGAAATTGGCACGCGTTCGCATCTGGGACTGCAAACGGCGTTGCTCACTTCAAAGTTTGGCATTTCATCTTCGGAAGTGTTGGAAGCATTTCGCCGCGGCTTGCAACATCCGGAACTGATTCACGTTTGCGGCATACATATACACGTGGGCTCGCAGACGCCCGACGTTGAGCCGTTCGCGGAAGCGTTTCGCAGCATGTGGGAACATCTGGTTGCGATTCATCGCGAGACCGGGCACCGACTCGAACACATTAATCTCGGCGGTGGCATTCCGGTGAACTACCTGCGCGATCGCTCGCTCGCCGATCAGTTGCCTGAGCACGAGCGGGATATGCTGGGCGCAGATCTCGAACCGGCGGTGGTGCTGGCGGAAGCTTTGCGCGTTGCTCGCGAATCAGCGCGCGCTGCCGGCGCCGAGCATTTACTTGAGGAGACGACGATCCTGCTGGAGCCGGGACGCAGCGTCATCGCCGACGCGGGCTTAGTTCTCTCGACCGTGCTGAATATTAAGCGGCGGCCGGAGACGGGCGATGTTTGGCTGCTGACCGATGCCGGCTACAACATCATGCTGTCGATGAACAATTACAAGTGGTACTACCACTTGATCTCCGCGAGTCGCGCGGGCGAGCCGCACAATCAGGATTACAAAGTTGCGGGGCCCCTGTGCGATTCGGGTGATGTTTATTTTGATATTGAACGCGAAGGGAGGCTTCCTGATTATCGGCGGCTGCCGGCGCAAGTCGAGCCGGGTGAAATTGTGGCGCTGCTGAATTCGGGCGCGTACTCGCTGGCGCAAATGTTTCCTTATAACGGGCGGCCGTTGCCGGCGGCGGTGATGGTGCGCGAGGGCGGCAACGCGGAATTGATTCGCCGCCGCGATACTTACGATGATCTGCTTGCGAATGACGTCTGGTGAATACACGTCCAAGGTCCGAGGTCCAAGGTCCAAAGTCCAAAGTCCAAGGTCCGAAGTCCGCTAATGCAGTTTGACCATTAACCTTCACCCTTTCATCACTCAGGAGGTGAAGCCATGAAAATCAATAAGTTTGAGGATCTTGAATCATGGAAGAGAGCCAGAAAATTGACTAACGCAGTATACGAAGCAACATCCATCGGTCACTTCAACAAGGACTTCGCTTTGAAGGATCAAATTCGGCGCGCGTCTATCTCAATAATGTCGAACATTGCGGAAGGATTTGAACGCGGTGGGGATAGAGAGTTCTTACAATTTCTCGCGGTGGCTAAAGGGTCGTGTGGGGAGGTGCGAGCACAACTCTATGTCGCCGCTGACCAAGGGTATCTAACCAAAGAATCGTTTTGGATGTTATTCAAGATTACTGATGAGATTGGTCGCCTCATTTGCGGTCTGATGAAGTACCTAAGCAAATCAGAACTTAGAGGAAGTAAATACCGCTAATAGACCAGACGTTGGACATTGGACATTGGACGTTGGACGTTGGACAGTTAGGATGCCAAATAACGAAAACCAACTTGTTCGCGGCCTGAGCCTGATTGCGGCAATGTCGATCGTGGTCGGCAACGTCATCGGCACCGGCGTGTTCCTCAAAGCACGCGTCATGACCTGCAACGTTGGCACTCCGGGAAAAGTGCTCGCGGTTTACGTGCTGGCCGGCTTGCTCTCGCTCGCCGGCGCTCTCAGTTACGCGGAGCTGGCCGCCATGAAACCCCACGCGGGTGGCGAGTATGTTTTCATGCGCGACGCCTATGGCCGCCGTTGGGGCTTCCTCTTTGGCTGGATGTCGTTCTTCATTGGTAAAGCCGGTTCGCAAGCTGCCCTGGGAGTGCAGTTCGCACTATTCTTTAACACGATGATTCGCGGCGCCCTCGGTGGCGAATTCTTTACCGCGAACTTGTTTGGCTATCAAGTGCCGTTTGGCAAAATTCAAGCAGTCGCGCTTGCTTCGATCCTAATCGTCACCGGCATCAACTGTCTCGCAGTCAAAGTAAGCGGCGGCGTGGCCACAGTTCTCTCGGCCATCAAGATCGGTTTAGTCCTGGTGGTCGGCATCGGTGCCTTTCTTTTTGCACGCGATGCCAATTGGTCACACCTGTTCATGGCCAACGACGGTGGCACGTGCGAAAACGTCGCGGCAGCAGCGCGCTTTGGTTTTGGCGGGATGATGGCCGCCATGCTTGGAGCGCTTTGGGCTTACGACGGTTGGAACAATGTCACGCTTGTTGCCGGTGAGGTGCAGAACCCGCATCGCAATTTGCCGCGCGCATTAATTGGCGGCATGTTGCTAATCATGGTCCTTTATCTTTTCGTCAACCTCTCTTATTTTTATGCTCTCTCGCCAACCGCGATCGCGAGTGTTTCAACTTCGTCTTCGGTCGCGACCGAAGTGGCGCAGAAATTTCTTGGACCCCTCGCGATTACTTTAATAGCCGCCGCTTTACTGTCCTCGACCTTCGGCACGTTGCATACGTCGATACTAACCGGCGCGCGAGTTCCCTACGCGATGGCGCGCGACGGTTTGTTTCTACGCAGTCTGTCGCGCGTTTCGCCGCGCACCCACGTGCCCACCGGCGCGCTTGTCGTGCAAGCCATTTGGGCATGCATACTCGTGATTATTTTTTCCTCGAAGTTTGATACGTTGACCGACTATGCCATCTTCGGTCTCTTGATCTTTTATGCGCTGGTTACTGCGGCCGTTTTTATTCTGCGCAGAAAAATGCCGGACACCGAACGCCCGTACCGCACTCTTGGATATCCAGTAGTGCCGGTGCTCTTCCTTTTAGCGACGGCATTGATTCTTGGGGCTACAGTTTGGGGTGCGCGCGCGGATTTTTCCGCCGCGGTAGATCTAATACTGCACGGCCATCTGTTAAGCGGCTTCGGAATTCTGGCGCGCAATCCACCGATTGCGGGAGTTGGATTAATTGCTCTCGGCCTGCCTGTGTATTGGCTCTGGGAGCGGAGCAAGCCAGTTTCTAACGCTTAACTTAACGCCTTACTACTTCAAAAAGTGGCGAATGTATTCCCTCGCTCGTCGCCAGCAAAGCGCGACCGTCCAGACGGTACGCAATCGACTCACCCTGCTTGCGTCTTCCCAAATCCAACGGCTTGAGCGGCTGTTTCCAAATCTCGTCAAACGGCGATTGCGGACTTGGCAACACCAATTCATAACCATCAACATAATCGCAGAGCGCCAGGCGCGAACCGTCCGGCGAGATATCTCCGCCAGTGATTAAGCCGCCAAACATGCTGGGAATATTTAATTCGGTAAGCCGTGTGAGCGAATTTGTGCTCTGCGTTTTAAGAGGAGCAGCGGCCTTGTAAACAACTGGATTAGCAAACGGAACTTTACTGACGATGTAAATGTCGCCGCTGGCCGGATGGACCAGGACGGCTTCGGCATCATGCGCGCCATCCGGATATTTCAAGTGAATCGCCAGTGCCTCGTCGGTCGCCAGCGGTTTGAGCTTAGTTGACGACGCGTCCGTTGCTTTGACTGTCGGCTCTTTAACCAGGTAGACGGTCACTTCGGCGCGAGGCGTGCCGGTGTCGCCTGTGTCTCCTATATATAAGTAGCTAACGCCAGCTTCTGGGCCCGGACCGGCGGCAATATCTTCCCAGTCGCGCGCTGAAGCGCCGGTGACTCGCCAAGTGCCCCGCGCTACGCCATGTTCGTCAAATGCATAGATGAACGGTCCATCGCCCGAATCATTGTGCGTCCAATAAATGCCGGGCGTAGTGCGTGAAGCAACCAGGCCGCTGCTTTCAGTGATTTGCGGGTCAGCGAGGTTCGCGCGGAGTACCGGTGGTCCATAAATCTCGTAACCAGTAGTTGGTGCAGATTTTCGCGCGGTTGAGCGTTCAGCTTTCGCCGCCGCGTGTCTTTTTTGTCCTATAGATTCGCTCTGGCAAGAGTTAAGCGTAAACAACAGAACAAATGTTAGAAAGAGTTGGAACCAAGGATTGCTTACCAGCCAGTTCAAAAAACTTGCACGTTCGAGGTGAAACATTGACTTCCTATTTCCGCGACGCCAGCGCTTCCCGCGCAACTTCCTTATCGTCAAAGTGAAACACTTCGCGCCCGATAATCTGGTAATCCTCATGGCCCTTACCGGCGATCAATATCAGGTCATCACTTTGCGCCACGGCGACCGCCCGATGAATCGCTTCTCGCCGATCCGCGATCTTGCTATACGGCTTGCCCGTTTCTTTGATGCCCTCTTCCGCATCCGCAAGGATCTGTTGCGGATCTTCAGTGCGAGGATTGTCCGAAGTCAAAATCACGATGTCGCTCAAACTGCCTGCGGCCTGACCCATCGGAGCGCGTTTACTGCGATCGCGATCACCGCCGCAACCAAAGACTGTAATGATTTTTCCTTTCGTGACTTCGCGCGCGGTACGCAACACATTCAAGAGCGCATCGTCGCTGTGGGCGTAGTCAACTACTACCGCGAAATCCTTATCATGCATGACGCGTTCGAAGCGGCCTGGCGCGCCCGTACACTTCTGCAGCGCATTCGTGATGACATCAAGATCATAGCCAAGCGCGAGGCCACTCGCGACTGCCGCAAGAGTGTTGTAAATATGCGGTGGGCCAACCAGGGGAGAACGAAAATCACGTTCACCTTCAGGCGTGCGCAGTTTAAATTGCATGCCGTTGAGCGAAAACTCCGCGTCGCTGGCGGTGACCTCAGCTTTAGATTTCACTGCATAACGAACGACATGCGCGCCCTCCTGGTCCAATCGATCGGCCAACTCCACGCCGTAAGGATCATCAACATTAATGACTGACACGCGCGGCTTAGAGCCCAGCCGCCCATCGAATAAGCGCTGCTTTGCGTACCAGTAGTTCTCCATGGTCTTGTGATAGTCGAGATGATCGCGCGTCAGGTTGGAAAAAACCGCCACCGCGAATTCAAGTGCGTCGCAGCGATGAAAATCCATGGCCTGCGAAGAGCATTCCATCACGGCTGTCTTGCAACCTATACTTACTGCTTTGCGCAACAGGCGCTGCATGTCGGTGGCTTCCGGCGTCGTGCGATCGGCCTTGAGCCGTTCCTTTCCCAGCCGGTATTCAACAGTTCCGGTCATGGCAACCAGTTCTCCTGCCGCTTCCGGAATCGACGCGATCAAATAGGCAGTCGTTGTTTTGCCGTTCGTTCCAGTGATGCCAACCAGTTGTAATTCGCGCGAAGGATGGTGATGGACTTCGGCCGCGGCCAGGGCCATCGCGCGACGCGCATCCTCCACCTGCAACCAGGAAAATGTTTCCTGGAATTCGTTGCCGGGAGGGAGTTCCGAGATCACGCCGGCTGCGCCTTGTTCAATCACCTGGGGAATAAACTTGTGCGCATCGAGTAATGCGCCGCGTACGGCCACAAACAAGCTACCTGGTCCAGCCCGCCGCGAATCATGCGTTACGTCTGTTACCACCGCGTCTGCGTTGCCGGACAGTCTCCCGCCCGTTACTTTGGCAATTTGTTTAAGAGTCACTGAGTCATCTTTCACGTTTGGAATTCTACGCAGGCGCTGAATGAATGTCACATGAGCGAAAAGAGTTAACTGCTTCGGGATTTAATGCGCAGGCTGCTGTTGCGTCGCAATGCGCTTGCGAGGCTGCACGCTAACCAATACGATTTAGCTTGGGAGAACCACTTTGTCTTTAATGCTGCAAGAGATTGCCGAGCAACCCGCGGCATTGGCCCTCACCGCTAAAGTTGAACGCGTGAAAATCGCGCGGCTGGCAAAACTGATCAAGCAACGTGACATTGATCTCATCGTACTGGTTGCGCGCGGCAGTTCGGATAACGCGGCCCTTTTCGGCCGCTACTTACTCGAAATTGTAAGCGGCATACCGGTCTCGCTCTCGGCGCCTTCAGTGCACACTCTTTACCACGCGCAACTGAATTTGCATCACGCTCTGGTTATTGGCGTGTCGCAATCGGGCGCAGGCGAAGACATCAATCAGGTTTTAGAAAGCGCGCGTGACGCCGGCGCATTTACTTTGGGGATAACGAATGAAGCAGACTCTGCAATGGTTGAGATCGTAGATGAGACGCTCTTGATGCATGGCGGTCGCGAGCGATCTGTAGCCGCAACCAAAACATTCACTGGCCAATTGATGCTGTTTTACCTGCTGGCGGAGAGTCTGGCCCAAACTAAACCAGGCTGGTCTTGCGATCGAATACCTGATTTCGCGGCCGCCGCTCTGGAACAGCAGCCGGCTGTGCTCGAGTTAGTGCAACGGTACGTGTTCATGGAAAATTGCGTCGTAGTTGGGCGCGGTCTGGCGTACGCTAATGCTTACGAACTTGCCCTAAAATTAATGGAAACGTGTTACGTTGTCGCCGAACGCTTTTCGTCTGCCGACTTTTTGCATGGGCCATTGGCAATGGTCGAGCGGCACTTTCCGGTCATTTTATTTGCGCCGCCGGGAGTGATGTTGCCTGGCGTGAAGAGTCTTATCGGTCGCTTACGAGAATTGCGAGCAGACTCTTTAGTGATCACCAGCGATTTGGAAGCAGCGGCAAACTGTACACGCGCCATCGTCATGCCAAAGGAGATAGATGAATTTGTCGCGCCCATTCCTTATATAATCCCGGCGCAACTTTTCGCGGCGTTGCTGGCGGATGCGAAAGGGCTGGATCCAGACCAACCGCGTTCGCTTTCGAAAGTTACCAGGACACTGTGACTCCAGCAATTGTTTGCAACGCAAATTAAGTTGCGCTCCAAAAAATATGAACATTGAACTAAAGGAATTGTCCCAGGGCCCCACCTATGCACAAGTGCGCGAACAGATTGAGAGCCAGATTCGCGAGCGCACCGTCGCTTCCGGCGAAACACTGCCCACGCCGGCCGCACTCGCGCAAAAACTTGCGGTCGATAAAGGCGAAATTCAACGCGCTTATTTTGAATTGGAGCGGGCAGGACTTGTGACTAAAGAAACTGGTAAAGATTTTCTCGGTCAGGCAAAAACCACCTATCGCGTAGCGTGAGTCATCCGACCTCCGCTTGTGACTACGCTAACTTCCGCGTGTTATCCTTCAACGCCGATTACGTTTTTCAAAAATACAGTTGTGCGAAAGTGGCGGAATTGGCAGACGCGCCAGACTTAGGATCTGGTACCGAAAGGTGTGGGGGTTCGAGTCCCCCCTTTCGCACCAAGAAGAACGGTGAAAAGTGAAAAAGTGAAGAGTGAAGAGTGAAGAGTGAAAGGTGAAAAGTGAAGGGTGAAAGGTGAAAAGTGAAAAAGTGAAGAGTGAAAGGTGAAGAGTGAAAAGTGACAGGTGAAAAGTGAATGATGAACGGAAACAGCCAAGGCGATTAGCGTTGACCGCTAAGCTTACTTTTCCACCTTTCATCTGTCACTTTTCACTCTTCACTTTTCACCTGTCACCTTTCACTCTTCACTTTTCACTCTTCACTTTTCACCTTTCACTTTTCACCCTTCACTTTTCACTAACACAGAAAGTGCGACCAACTAATGAAGACAGAGTTTGTAGACGTTTCCCCCACGCGCAAAGAAATAAAAATCGAAATTGATCCGAGCGCCATCAAGCAAAGCTACGATCAAGTTAGCGATAAGTATGCAAAGCAGGCGAGCGTGCCGGGCTTTCGTCCCGGACATGCGCCGCGGGCTGTAGTGCGCAATCGCTTCAAGAGCGAAATTCGCGCTGAAGTTTTGCAGCAGTTAATCCCCACCGCCGTAAACGAGGCAATCGATAAGCATGAATTGAACGCGATTCGCGAACCCGACGTGGAGTTGGAAAACGCCGCGGGACTGGAAAAGTTTGGCGAGGAACCAATTTCAGTCAAGGTCAATGTCGAGGTGTTGCCAAAGGTCGAAGTGCAAAACTACAAGGGCATCGAAGTGGGCCGGCGCACTCGACCGATCACCGACACTAGTGTTGACGAGATGTTTGAAGCGTTTCGCGAGACCTCCGCGGCAATGCAACCGGTTGAAGATCGCGTTTCGCAAAGCGGCGACACCGTTACAGTAAACCTGGTGGGAAAGTTTTTGGACAAGCCGGAACAGGAAGACATTAAGGCCGAGGATGTCGAAGTTGAGCTCGGCGGTCGCGGCGTGCAAGCGGAATTTACCGACAATCTTAGCGGCGCAAAAACAGACGACGAAAGAACGTTTACGGTGGCTTATCCTGAGGACTTTAAAGCAAAGGACCTCGCGGGCCAGCGCGTCGAATATGCGGCGAAGGTGACTGCGGTGCGGGTGAAAGAACTTCCCGAGATAGATGATGAGTGGGCCAGGAGCTTGGGTGAAGAGTTCGATTCGGTGGCAACTTTGCGCAGCAAGATTCGCGAGGATCTTGAAAAGCGGGCTGCGCAGGAATCGGATCACCGGCTTCGCTCGGATCTGATGTTAAAGCTGCTCGAGCAAAATCAATTTGAAGTTCCCCAGAGTTTAGTTGAGCAGCAAGCGAGTCATCGCTTGGAGTCTGTGGTGCGCGACATGATTGGTCGCGGCGTAGATCCACGCAATCAACAACTCGATTGGGAAGCTGCGCGTGAAGAGTTAAAGACCCAGGCAGAGGCAGATGTACGCAGTACGCTGCTGCTCGAACGCATTGCTGAGGAAGAAAAAATTGAAGTCTCGGATGCCGAGATAGATGCCGAGATCGAAGCGATAGCGCAAAGCTCGCAGCAACCCGTAGAGCAAGTGCGAGGTGTCTTGACAAAGGATGGGGGCGAACGTAGCATCGCGCACAGGTTGCGCACACGGAAAGCGCTTGATCTTCTGGTCGCTAATGCGAAGGTCGCTGAAGAAGAGTGGAGCGAAACTGAGGAGACCAAAGTCAGGAGTCAGAGTTCAGATGAGTAGTTGATTTTCTTCTGAGTTCTGACTCCTGATTTTTATATTCTGACTCGAAAGGTTCACACCCGATATGGCCCTAGTTCCCATGGTTGTCGAACAAACGTCCCGCGGCGAACGAGCGTTTGACATTTATTCCCGGCTATTGAAAGACAACATCATTTTTCTTGGCACCCCGATTGACGATCAGATTGCCAACTTGATCGTGGCCCAACTTCTGTTTCTGGAAGCTGAAGATCCCGAAAAAGACATCAATATCTACATCAATTCTCCGGGCGGATCGATCACGGCCGGCATGGCAGTCTATGACACCATGCAATTCATTCGACCGGATGTCACCACGATCTGCGTTGGCCAATGCGCTTCGATGGGCGCGCTGCTGTTGGCGGCAGGCGCGAAAGGCAAGCGATTTGCGCTGCCTAATTCCCGCATTCTTATTCATCAGCCCAGCGGCGGCTCGCAGGGACAGGCAACCGATATTCGCATTCAGGCCGAAGAAATTCTTCGCATGCGCGAGCTCACCTCGCAAATAATCGCGAAGCACACGGGCCAAACCTATGAGACGGTGGAACGTGACGTAGAGCGCGACAAAATTATGTCTGCCGCCCAAGCCAAGGATTATGGTTTAATAGATGAGGTGATTGCCCATCGCGAATAACGGGCACACGAGGACCCGATGATTGCAAAAATAAAAGCGCGCGGTGTTAGTTGCTCCTTCTGCGGCCGGTCCAGCGGTCAAGTCGCAAACATAGTTGCTGGTACCCCACAGCATGCGAAGGGCGTCACGAAAGGCGCCGCCGGCAAGAGCGCTTTTATCTGTAACGAATGTGTCGAGCGTTATCGCTCGATGATGGCGAACACTGAGACTCCCAACCAGTCATTAACAGTTCCGAAGTAGCAGACTCGATCGATTCTCGTAAGGAGATCCCCTTGATTTATGGTTAGACGAACCGACGACACACTGCGCTGTTCCTTCTGCGGCAAGTCGCAAAACGAAGTCAAGAAACTCATTGCCGGTCCGACCGTCTATATTTGCAATGAGTGCATCGACATCTGCAACGAGATCATCACCGACGATCAGCAGGCAGAGTCCGTAGCGACGCGGCCGCCTTTGCCGAAGCCCGGCGAGATCAAGAATTTTCTAGATGAGTACGTGATCGGCCAGGATGAAACGAAAAAGCGTCTGGCGGTAGCGGTTTATCAGCATTACAAGCGGATTGAACTGGGACGCCGGCGCGCCGATGTTGAGATCCAAAAAGCGAACATTCTTTTGATCGGGCCAACTGGAACCGGCAAAACGCTGCTGGCCCAGACATTGGCGCGCATGTTAAGCGTTCCCTTCACTATCGTTGATGCCACGACGCTGACCGAAGCCGGTTACGTTGGTGAAGACGTTGAAAACATCATTCTCAAACTGCTGCAGTCTGCCAATGGTGATGTTGAGCGCGCGCAACAGGGAATTATTTATATTGACGAAGTTGACAAGATTTGCCGCAAGGACGAGAACCCTTCGATTACCAGGGACGTGTCTGGTGAAGGCGTTCAGCAGGCATTGCTGAAAATTCTCGAAGGCACCGTAGCCAACGTTCCGCCGCAGGGCGGCCGCAAACATCCGCACCAGGAATTTTTCCCAATCGATACGGCAAACATTTTGTTTATTTGCGGCGGCGCCTTTGTCGGACTCGAAAAAGTTATCGGGAAACGGTTGCGCAATAAGTCACTAGGTTTTCAAGCAGAGGTTAAGACCGGAAGCCATCGTCACGCGGAAGCGCTGGCAGCAGTGCAGCCTGAAGACTTAATCCGGTTTGGCTTGATTCCTGAGTTTGTCGGCCGCCTTCCCGTTTGCGGCGTGTTGCATGAACTCGATGAAGGCGCGCTCATAAAGATTCTTACTGAACCCAAGAATGCCTTAGTCAAGCAGTATCAAAAGAAATTTGATTTTGACAACGTCAAGCTCAAGTTCACTGAAGACGCACTAAAAGCAGTGGCGAGACAAGCTGTTGAGCGAAAGGTCGGGGCGCGGGGCCTGATGATGATCCTGGAAGAGCTGTTGTTGGATGCCATGTACACCCTTCCTTCGCAAAAGCGCGTGAAAGAGTTTGTGATTACCAGCGAAATGGTGGAACGTCATCGCGCCATACCGGGTGAAGGCCTGGCGGGCATAGATGGAGCCGCCGCTTAAAGCTTCCGCAGCGTCTGCGTCAGCTGTCGTGTGGCGGAGGCGCGGGAAATGATTTACAATTAGGTATCTTAATGAGGCGAGACGGCAATTTAAGCGGCTCGCCTTTCTTGCAACTGTCCCCAGTTAGTCCGTTCATTCGCAATTATGGAAGAATATTCAGACCGCAGTCCCGCCGACGTTGCCTGGTACCCAATGGTGCCAATTCGCGACGTGGTTATTTTCCCCTTCACAAAGGTCGCTTTTAAGATTGGCCGCGCCGGTTCGGTGCGTGCTCTCGAACAGGCGCTGGCCGCCGATCGCACAATCTTTTTAGCTACTCAGCATGACGCGACGATTGATGAACCGGCGCCGGATCAGATTTACGGCGTGGGAACACTCGGTCGCATCCTGCAATCGCAAAAGCAGGATAACGGTCAAATTAAGGTTGTAGTCGAAGGCCGCGAACGCGCCACCACCGTTCGCATCGAGAATACTGACGGCACCTTCATGGCGCTCGTAAAACGCGCGCCCGTTGTCAATGAAGACGGAACTCGGCTGGACGCGTTGGTGCAAAAGATCGGTCAACTGGTTGAACAACATCTGCGGCTGGCGCCGGAAGCACAAACCGATGCGCTGCAAACTGCGCTGCGTAATCAAAATCCTTCACACCTCGCAGATGCGCTGGCTTCTCAATTAAAAATTTCCGTAGAAGATAAGCAAGGCTTACTTGAACTGTTCTCTTCGCAAGCCCGGCTCGCGCGTCTAATTGAATTGTTGGAACTCGAAATCGAGAAACGCCAGCTCGATCGCACCATTCAGACGCGCGTCAAGCGACAAATGGAAAAGGCCCAGAAAGAGTATTACCTCAACGAGCAGATCAAGGCGATTCATAAAGAGCTTGGACGCAAAGATGAGAAGGCCGAACTCGAGGATCTGAAAAAGAAGATCGAAGAAGTCGGAATGACGGAAGAGGCCAAGACCAAAGCGATGCAGGAATTGCACCGCCTGGAAGCAATGCCGCCGATGTCAGCAGAAGGTACCGTCTCACGCACCTACATTGATTGGCTGGTGAGCGTGCCCTGGAAACAAAAATCGAAAGAGATCAAGGATCTGTCCAAGGCAGAAGAAGTATTGAACGAAGATCATTTTGGCCTGGAAAAAATTAAAGAACGGATTCTTGAATATCTTGCGGTACGCCAACTAGTGAAAAATCCTAAGGGCTCTATTCTCTGCTTTGTAGGACCGCCAGGAGTGGGCAAGACGAGTTTGGGCAAATCAATCGCGCGCGCGACCGGTCGCAAGTTTGTTCGCTTGTCGCTGGGCGGAGTTCGTGACGAAGCCGAGATTCGCGGTCATCGCCGCACCTATATTGGCGCGCTGCCTGGACAGATTATCCAGATGATGAAAAAAGCTGGCACCGTTAATCCAGTATTGTTGCTTGATGAAGTAGATAAGCTGGGTGCGGATTTCCGCGGTGACCCGAGCGCAGCGTTGCTGGAAGTTTTGGATCCTGAACAGAACCACACCTTCCAGGACCATTACCTGGATGTGGAATACGATCTCTCAAAAGTTTTCTTCATTGCCACGTCCAATGTATTGCATACCATTCCGCCGGCTTTGCAGGATCGACTGGAAATCCTTCGTTTGTCCGGTTACACCGAGCGCGAGAAACTCGAAATTGCCAAGCGGCATCTGGTACCGAAGCAAGCCGAGGGCAACGGTCTCAAGCCGGAACAATTGGAGTTCACCGACGAAGGGTTGTTGGAAGTTATCCGGCATTACACGCGCGAAGCGGGCGTACGCAATCTGGAACGCGAGATCGGTTCATGCTGTCGCAAACTGGCTCGTCGTTTTGTCGCGGACGGTTTGCCGGAAGATCACAAGGAAATTGTTGACGCCGAGCGAGTGCGCGAGATGTTAGGGCCGATCAAATTCCGCCAGCAAGGCGTCGCGGCGCAAAGCGAAATCGGTCTCGCCACCGGCCTTGCCTGGACCGAAATTGGCGGCGAAGTTCTGCAAATCGAGGCAACCTTAACCAAGGGTCGCGGCGCCGTAACCCTGACTGGCAAATTGGGTGACGTCATGCAAGAGTCGGCGCAGGCTGCCCTGACCTGTATTAAGGCTCGCGCTGAACGATTGGCCATGAGCGTCGATTTTATTCGCAAGCGCGATTTGCACATTCACGTGCCCGAAGGCGCAATCCCAAAAGATGGTCCATCCGCCGGTATCACCATGGCCACCGCGATGGCTTCGGCTCTGGCGCGCACGCCGGTGAGAAAGAACGTTGCTATGACCGGCGAGATCACTCTGCGCGGGCGCGTGCTGCCCATTGGCGGAGTGAAAGATAAATTACTTGCGGCCCATCGTTTCGGCATAGATACAATCATTCTGCCGAAAGACAATGAGAAAGACCTGGTGGAAGTTCCGGAAGAGGTTCGCAACGCGCTCTGCATCAATTTGGTTGAGACGATTGATGAAGTGTTAGCGCTTGCTCTCGAAGATGCGTGTCCCACCGAGGCTGCGGCCCCGGATGAAGCAAAAGCGCCGCCGCTCTGGACGCCCGAACCACCAACGCAAGGCATTCAAACAAGCTAATCTTTTTCAAAGCAAGCAGGGTTTAACGTTAAGTGTGGCTTGGTTTCGGAACCACGTCTGCGCTGAACTCTACTGACTTGCATTTGCCCTAAACTAATTAACCTCCGGAGGAAATTGGAATGAGTAAACACGATGATGCTGATCTGATTCTGAAACTTTATGACCTTAGGCGCGAAGCTACCATGCGCGAGGCGCGTAATTGGATGTTTGGTTTCAATCCTACCAGTGTCCAGGACATTATTGATGTACTTATCAGCGAACACAGCGGCCACTACCGCATGGTGATTTCGTACTGGGACATGGCTGCGGCCCTGGTGAACAATGGTGCGATTGACGAAAAGCTGTTCAATGAAACCAACGCCGAGCACATATTTGTCTATGCCAAGCTCGCGCCCGTGATTGCTGAGGCTCGTACCTTCTTTAGCAACCCAGAGTTTCTTCTTAATTTGGAAACTCTCGTGAAGCGCGTGCCTGATTATGAAGAAAAAATCACGAATTTACGCGAGCGCATGAAGAAATTTGCCGCAATGCGCGAAGCAAGAAGCGCCCAGGTGCAAGCCGCGGCGACCGCTACCTCCGCTTCATAAATTTGTCTGAACGGTTGGGCTTTTGAAGCCATTTAACGATAGCGCAACCGTCTCCTACTGCTACTTGCGGTAGGAGACGGTGGGCTTCGGAAGTTACGGTCGAGAGATGAAAATCACGAGCGCTGAATTTCTCAAGAGCGCTTTCCAGGAAAAGGACTGGCCGGCCGATTCGAAACCTGAAATTGCGTTTATGGGTCGCTCGAATGTCGGCAAGTCCAGCGTCATCAACTCGCTGCTTAATGTTCGGGGACTGGCGCGCACTTCCAACACTCCCGGTCGCACTCAATCGTTAAATTTTTTTGTTATCAACGAACGCTTTCGCTTTGTCGATCTCCCCGGTTTTGGTTATGCGCGCGTGCCGAAATCCTTGCGCTTAGGTTGGGGCGAAATGGTGACCAGCTACCTTGCCAAGCGGCAACAGCTTGTGCTATCAATTCAGCTCGTAGATTCGCGACACGAACCCACAAAATTGGATTTGCAACTTCACGAGTGGCTTGAACACAGTGCAAAGCCCCGCTTAATAGTTGCTACAAAATCCGATAAGCTATCTAACAACGATTTGAAAATGAGTTTGGAGCGCACCCGGCGCGCGTTCAACGGAACCACCGTGATGGCTTTTTCGGCTAAAAGCGGGCAAGGGCGTGACCAACTTTGGAGGTTTATTGAAGACTCGCTGGCTGTTTTTTCACCGTCCGGCGCTTGATTACTGATTTGGGATCGGTTAAGAATACTTTTCCATTTTCAAGCCGTGTTGGGTTCACAATTCTCAAGCCCCTTTTTTTTAATCTAGCTTCTTCCAGACCACGAATGGCTGACTTGATCGCATCAAAGTAGTTCCCTGCTAGTCACATGTTTTCGAGTAAATTTGCAAGGTCGGGCAATGAAGTTTTGTAGCGCGCAACCAGCGCCCGGTGCGTAACACCGCTTCAAGTTTGATAGCACGAATTTAGCGCACGTCTAACCTCCGAACCCCTGAACCAACGTCGGCCCTTGTTAACCACCAATGCCACGGATTTATTAGGAATGAATTGATATGTCACAGAGAACACGTTCACGCGCTTCCAACGCGAATAACGACGACAACGATAACGGTGCGTCCGTAGCTACCGCGGAAGCGCCTGAGAGAGACAGCCGGGAAGGACGCGGCAAAGAAGAAGGATTTCTGAACCTTGCCGACCTAAAGGAAATGTCTATCTCAAAGCTGACGAACATCGCCAAAGGCATGGACGTGCCCGGGGCGACGGGCATGCGCAAACAGGAATTGATCTTTAAGGTGCTCGCGGCCCAGACGGAAAAAAGCGGCTTGATCTTTTCAGAGGGCGTGTTGGAAACGCTGCCCGATGGTTTTGGTTTTTTACGCGCGCCCGAATACAACTATTTGCCCGGCCCCGATGATATTTATGTTTCGCCTTCCCAAATTCGCAAGTTCGACTTGCGCACCGGCGACACTGTTAGCGGTCAAATTCGTCCGCCGAAGGAAGGTGAGCGTTATTTTGCCCTCATTAAAGTTGAGGCGATTAACTTTGAGTCTCCGGATCAGGCGAGGGAAAAAGTTTTCTTTGACAATCTGACGCCGCTGTATCCGGATGAACAGTTAAAGATGGAAGTGACGAGCGAAAACCTTTCGGCTCGCGTCATCGATCTCGTCACTCCACTTGGCAAAGGTCAACGCGGCCTTATCGTCGCGCCGCCACGCACCGGTAAAACGATGCTGCTGCAAACCATTGCCAACTCGGTAACTCAGAATCATCCTGAAGTGACTTTGATCGTGCTGCTGATTGATGAGCGCCCGGAAGAAGTCACCGACATGCAGCGCTCGGTGAACGGCGAAGTTATTTCATCGACCTTTGATGAACCGCCAACGCGTCACGTGCAGGTCGCGGACATGGTGATTGAAAAAGCCAAGCGTCTGGTGGAACACAAACGCGACGTAGTCATTCTGCTCGATTCCATCACGCGCCTCGCGCGCGCGCACAACGCGGTCGTGCCACCCAGCGGCAAGATTCTTTCCGGCGGTATTGATTCGAATGCGCTACAACGTCCCAAGCGGTTCTTCGGCGCGGCGCGCAATATCGAGGAAGGCGGTTCGCTGACGATTATCGCTACCGCTCTTATTGACACCGGCTCGCGCATGGACGACGTCATCTTTGAAGAATTCAAAGGCACCGGTAATTCGGAAATTCATCTTGATCGCCGTTTGAGCGACAAGCGCTTGTTCCCCGCCATCGATCTGCAACGCTCTGGAACGCGCAAGGAAGAACTATTGCTCAGCAAGGAAGATCTCAATCGAATCTGGGTGATGCGCCGGGTGCTGAATCCCCTTTCACCAGTTGAGCAAATGGAAGTGGTGTTGGAAAGGCTCGAGAAGGCGAAGTCAAACGCGGAGTTTTTGGCTTCAATGCAGAGCTAGATCAGGGTTGAAGGCGGATGAAACATTCGTGTCCGTCCGCCTTTTGTGCTTCCTGTTTGGACGCCGCTTTTTCATCCTTCATTCTTTCCCCTACATCCTTATTCCTGATGCGTGTCGCGATTCTTTCATCGGAAGCTGTGCCTTTCGCCAAAACCGGCGGACTGGCTGATGTCGCCGGCGCCTTACCTAAAGCGCTCACTGCGCACGGCGTCGATGCACGCCTGATTATTCCACTTCATCAACAGATCGATCGCAGCCTGCTTACCGGTTCGGCAATCGAAGACGTTATGGTTGACTGGCGCGGTCACGTCTCGCCCGTTCGAGTCTTTCAGAGCGACGCGGCAGGCGCGCCAGCTTATCTGATCGAAGCCGGACTCTACTTCGATAAACCTTCCATCTATGGCTATGCAAATGATCATGAGCGCTACGCCTTTTTTTCGCGTGCGGCATTGGCATTAACGCGAAAGCTTGATTGGCAACCTGATGTCATTCATGGCAATGATTGGCCCTGTGGCTTCGCAATGAGCGAACTACGAGCGCGTCGTCCTCATGATGAATTCTTCAGGAACACGAAGACAGTTTTTTCCATTCACAACCTTGCTTATCAAGGGACGTTCGATCCGCGGGACCTTTGGTGGTTGGGTTTTGGCGAGTCTCCTGAGAAAGACGATTTCATGCTCAAGGGCGTGGCGTCAGCCCTGAAGGCCGGCTTAATCTCAGCTGATGCGCTTTCGACTGTCAGTCGCCGCTATGCCCAGGAGATACAAACGCCTGAACAAGGCGCCGGTCTTGATTGGCTGTTGCGCGCGCGACGTGATCGCCTGGTAGGCATAACCAACGGCGTTGACTACGAGCTTTGGAATCCGGCAACCGATCCTTATATCGCCGCAAATTTTTCGGCTGAAGATCTTTCTGCGAAACGTGAATGCAAACGCGATCTACTGCGACGTTTTGCTTTGCCTGAAGATTTGGATCGACCCATCATTGCGATCATCTCTCGCCTGGTTTCGCAGAAAGGTTATGACCTGATTCGTCAACTTGCCGGTGCCATTCTGCAAACTGGTTCATACTTCATCGCTCTCGGCGCCGGTGCTAAAGAGTACGAAGACTTTCTGCAAGCATGGCATGACAGCGCGCCGCGACAAGTGGGCATTTATAAAGATTATGCGGGTGAGCCCCTGGCCCATCAAATCGAAGCCGGCGCCGATATGTTTCTGATGCCGTCGCAATACGAACCTTGCGGTCTAAACCAGATGTACAGCATGCGTTATGGCACGGTGCCAATAGTGCGGGCGACGGGCGGGCTTGACGACACGGTGACCAATTATAATGGGCGGTCTGGCGACGGAAATGGTTTTAAGTTTCAAGACTACAACGCCGGCGCGCTGCTTGATAAAATACGCGAAGCCCTTTACTTTTATCATCAGCCGCAGACGTGGAAAAAGATTCAATTGAATGGCATGGCCCAGGATAATTCCTGGGACGCCGCCGCCAAGAAGTATTTCGATTTCTACCAGCAGTTAGTTGGAGTGCCGAAAACAAACGCAGTGGTTTCGTAAAGAAAAGCTCGAGATATCAAGGAGAACGTAAATGGGTGATCAAGTGACAGAAGTTAGTGACAGCAGTTTCGAAAAAGATGTGCTGCAATCAGACAAGCCCGTGCTGGTAGATTTTTGGGCCGCGTGGTGCGCGCCGTGTCGCATGCTGGCGCCCACGGTCGACGCCATCGCCGAAAAATATGCGAGCAACGCGCGCGTCGTGAAAGTGAACGTTGACGATAATCCTTCGATCTCGCAGCGCTACGGCATCAAGGGAATTCCTACCCTGATTCTTTTCAAAGCTGGTAAGGAAGAAGAACGCGTTGTCGGCGCCACGTCGAAAGAAGCTATCTCGCGCATGATCGACAAACACGTCACTGGTTCCGTATCTGCCTAACTCCGCGAACTGATTTGTTTGGTTCGATGCCTGTTTTTGGTCTTTGGGCTTCGGTCTTTGCTGTTGCGTGTTGGGCAAGAGACCCAAATTAACCCGGAACAATCAAAGCACGAAGTACAAAGAACCCACTTCAAAGACCAAAGTCGAAAACCAAACCATTCTTTAATGTCCAAAATAATCGTAGTCATCGGCGCCCAATGGGGCGATGAAGGAAAAGGCAAGATCGTCGATCTGCTAGCGGAGCGTTTCGACATCGTGGCGCGTTATCAGGGCGGCCATAACGCCGGCCACTCGGTACAAGTCGGCGATCAATCATTCGTCTTGCATTTGTTGCCTTCGGGGATTGTGCATAAAGGGAAGACTTGCGTCTTAGGCAATGGCATGGTTATCGATCCGAAAGCTTTTTTTGAGGAAGCGGATCGCCTGATGGCCCAGGGCATTGAAGTTTCTCCCGAACGTGTGAAGATTAGTTCGCGGGCGCATTTGATTCTTCCTTATCATCGCGCGCTGGATCACACCAGTGAAGAGCGTTTAGGCAACGAGAAAGTCGGCACCACGTTGCGCGGAATCGGACCCGCTTATGAAGACAAAGCGGGACGCCGCGGGATACGCACGGCTGATGCGCTCGTTCCCGAAGTTCTGCGCGCTCGAATCGAGCGCAACCTCGAAGATGCTAACCGGATCATCATGGCGTACGGTGGTGAGAAACTCGATGCCAATCAGATCTTCGATGAGACCTCACGGCTGGCTGAACGGCTGGGTGTTTTCATCGGAGACACCACGCATTACCTGAACGTCGCGGCGAGCGATGGCCGCTCGATATTGTTGGAAGGCGCGCAAGCCACTTTGCTTGACGTGGATCATGGCACCTATCCATTCGTTACTTCTTCAACCACGATTGCGGGGGGCGCGATCGTCGGCTCTGGCCTCGCGCCCAATCGTTTGACTGGCGTGCTTGGCATTGTGCGCACTTACACGACGCGTGTCGGCGAAGGTCCATTTCCCACCGAGATGGTGGAGGGCGAAGCAGAGATGGGCCAACTCATCCGCGAACGCGGCCGTGAATACGGCGCGTCAACCGGAAGGCCGCGCCGCTGCGGCTGGTTTGACGCTTTTGCCACTCGCTATGCGGCTGAGATTAATGGCTTCACATCGGTTGCTTTGACGAAGCTCGACGTGCTCGATGCGCTTGAAGAAATAAAAGTTTGTGTGGGCTACAAGTTGGATGGCCGGAGTTGCGAATCATTGCCGGCGGTCTCGCAGGATTTGCGGCGAGTGGAACCGGTTTACGAGACGTTGCCGGGTTGGCAAACTTCGACCGTGGGAACTACGGAGTTGAATTCCCTGCCGACCAATGCGCGCCACTACGTTGATTTTCTTTCGCAGAAGATAGGCGTTGAGATTGGACTGATCTCAACCGGCCCGGAACGTACGCAAACAATCGTCGTAAAAGATTCGGCAGTCGGGGTATGGCTTTCGGAATAAGTCCAATGTCCAAGTACTACTGTCCAATGTCCAAAGTCCAAGTACTACTGTCCAATGTCCAAAGTCCAAGTACTACTGTCCAATGTCCAAAGTCCAAAGTCCAATGTCCGCTACCGATTCTTGACATTGGACTTTGGACGTTGGACTTTGGACTTTCCGCTCGTTGAGCAAACTTGAAAGTTGAAACCTGAAACTTTAGACTGATGGCTCTAGACTTCAAGACTCCAGACTCTAGACTTTTTTTGAAAGTTGAAACCTGAGACTTTAGACTGATGGCTCTAGACTTCAAGACTCCAGACTCTAGACTTTTTTAATGTGGGCCGATAGCTCAGTTGGTAGAGCAACTGGCTTTTAACCAGTGGGTCGCAGGTTCGAGTCCTGCTCGGCTCACCACTTTTATGTATGAGCAGGAGATGCGGTTGGCTGGGGAGCCAACCGCATTTCGTTTGATTGATATGGTCTGCCGGCGAGGATCTTTTTTGATCTTCTTAGGAAGGTGAGAGAAAAGGTGCTTGCGGCTTTGCCGCGTTCCGTGCGGTAAGCCTCTGGCTTACCGCACCGTCCTCTCAAGAATTCTCCTGAGGCTAAGCCTCAGGAAAGAAATTGAAAGTAGGCCGCCGGAAAGGCGGAGCCTTTCCGCACGGGAAGCGGCAAAGCCGCTCTTTTGCACATAACCTTCAGCCAACCGAAAATATTAATTGGTTCACGGAGAGTCAAAGCCTCTTCGCACGGAGGGCGGCAAAGCCGCTCCTGATTTTGCTACTCGCTTCCTAATGAAGCAAAAGGGAATGGTTCACCGAATTTTAATCGCCCATTCTTCCAAAAGATTTGGAATTCTGCCTTAACTAAACACATGCGGCTAAGCCGCGTTCCGTGCGGTAAGCCTCTGGCTTACCGCACCGTCCTCTCAAGAATTCT
>JADMIO011701103.1_pt1 | contig 57869 bp, 38 predicted proteins | sample 8958161 | NCBI WGS metagenome assembly JADMIO01 (sample SAMN16585339, study PRJNA669376) | soil metagenome | isolation source: Crop rotation soil | place: USA: Cullars Rotation, Alabama | collected 2011
CGCGACAACTTGTCCACGTGGAATTCTAAGCTTAGGATCCCAATGTGCTGGAAAGTTTCCATACCCGGGAGCATCTGCTCCAAATTTCAGCCATGGAAATTTGTAAATATCTCCATAGGCATCAAACCGCCACGCTGCACCCGGTCGTACACAGATGCCGGCATACAAACCATTTTCATTGGCAGGCTGCGTATTTTCTGTAAATGCATTTCCATTCACAGCCTGGAATTTCTGATCTATGTTCCTGTACAAAACCGAAAGATCAACACGGGAGCCGATACTTACAAGCAATCCATTAATCAATGAGCTGCTGAAATTTTTATCGGTTGCTGCTTCCCCGAAAAAATGAACATTGCGAAAAGTACAACTATAGTCCACGCTTACATTATACCAGGTATTACCGTGAATAGAATACAGGTTGTAGGGCTCAGGCTGTTTATTGATGGGCTCCGAAAATTTATATTCAACGCCATTAACTCCCACGTGCCAGCGGCCGGTGTTATATTGTATACTTCCACCCCATGCCGCCTGCTGTATCCTGTTACGCGAGGCTGCTTCGTTTTCCGTTCGGTTATATCCGGACGCCAGGAATGAAGTAATAAAGTCTGCATGATTGATCGTATCGGTGGCAATGTTGGCACTGAGCTTACGGGCAGAAGCAAATAATGTCAGCTCCATTTGCCTTTTCTTTATCGTCAGTCCCACTCCTCTCTGGAAATTGAACTCTCCGGCCGAATTGTATGGCCGCAGGACAGGCGATTGTCTTTTAACAGCTATTACATCGGAACTTTTTTTGAAGGCAAGACTTTGCCATTGAATCAGGCCCTGTCCCATATTTACGGTAAAATCACCGATAGCCAAAGCTTTTATGATTCCGGTGTTTTTAACAAATAAGTGCACAGAATAAAAATCAAAGCCTTGCTTCTGCGTGCCTTTAAAAAATTGTTCCCCGGCATCCTTCTCGGCTGTTATACCCCATTGCAGCAGGTTCTTATACATATAAGAGTAACGAAAGAAAATGTGTTGGGGGGAGCCGGCGTATTTTGTTCCGGGCATTGACCGGTCAAATCCTTTGGATCGTTCTGCAATCTGCGAAAGGCGAAACATGAAACTGTGTTCACCTTTTTTTATCCTGCGTTTCATTTCATCCCCGTCGGGCATAGATGAAGAAATGGTTATGAAAGGAAGCAGCTTTCGAATGGTCATCACATCCCATGAAGGGACGGCCTGTAATTCATAGATGTCAATAAGTTTTCCAAAGAGATTACGATAGGCGATCAAATGCTGGACCTGCAGGTCAGAGATGATTGGCAATTCTCTTAGCTGCGATTCATCGGCGGTATTAATATTAACAGGGTTTTTCCGGAGCTGTTCAAATTGCTGCAGGTATGAGTCATCTTCAGTTTCTTCCTGGCTCAGCGCGGTAAGATTTTCTAATTGTTGCTCCGCTGACAATGGTATTTCCTGTGCGTGTGTCAACATACAACAACGGATCAGGAGTAATATCCAGGCGATTTTTTTCAACTTTTATCTTTATTGAAAACGAAAAGCAGTAGTAATCCCGGTGTTATACCCAACTGCGGATGGTAAGCGGCTGCTACGTCCAGCCGGAAAGATTGCAGGTTGAATCCGACTCCAAACCATGCCGACGATACAGCGGTCGATATACCTGCTCTTGCCCATAATGCTGAACTGAATTTGTATTGTATCCCCATATCTGCATTTACCGGCTGCTCTTCCTCTTTTGTTATTTCAATGTCCAGGGAAAAGATCTCAGAAGCATCGTATCCAAATCCCATTGTATAAGCTGATGTCAATTTCTCCTTTTGATCTTCACCGAATTTGCCACCGACAGGATTGCTGATATGGAACCCGGTATGTAGTTTATCTGTAATATGAAATATTGTCCCTGCTTCAAAGCTTACGGCTGACGCCTTTCCATAACCTGCGGCTTTTATTACATTATAATTAAACTGGGCGCCTATTGCGCCGGTATTACCCAATTTGCGTGCATAAGCAAGTCCAACCTGTGTTTCATTGTAGTCACTGAAACCAAAATAGCGGGTCTTTACGCCAAAATTGCCCGAATGGGTTGGCAAGGCTACCACTGCATGATAATGACCGAGTTCATTCAATAGAAATCTTCTTTCTCCATATATACCTGCAGCAAAAGCCGGTAGCTGTGCCAATGCCGCCTGGTTGGACGTAAAAGAAAAAACATCACTATGAGAGCTGTAGGCCCCTAACCCAATATAAGGGGCCGCGGCCGGTCGGCGCATCACCTGGCTGTGTAATGCGAGCGGAATAAATACCCAAATGAAGATTAAGACGAACCTGTCTGGCATGTGTCGGAGTTAATGGCAATGAAATTAAAAGGGTCGTCAATGATTTCCCTAGTTAAATAGTCGGGATTTGTGGGTAAAAATCTGGCAGGAATCGATTTTTTCCGGATTTTATCCGATATTTGGTTAATACAGTTGTACGAAGGATTAAAGCATAACTTACTGGCGGGTTTTATTTGATTTTCCTTTCCATTCTCCAATACCTGTTAACAGACTTTCCTTTTTTTATCCTTTTGTTTTACCTCTCCCATTCCTACTGCATTAACCAGAAATTTAATTACGTAACTATTAACCTGGTTTTATGAGAAAATCATTTAGTCTGATCAGTATTTTCTTATTATGCTTTGCAAACATTTTTTCGCAGGTCGGTCATCTCGACCCGTCATTTGCTGACAACGGAAAAATAAACACGAACATCCTTGACCTTAATAAAGCCGGCGAAACGTTCAATGCCATTGCCGTTCAATCAGACGGTAAAATAGTAGCCGTTGGTACTTCGATGACACCCGGAATGATCCTGAGATTTAATACCAACGGATCGCTTGACAACAGCTTTAACAACGATGGAATATTTCTTGCTTACGGATATAAGTTCCTGAAAGTAGCAATACAGCCGGATGGTAAGATCATCACAACAGGAGCCGGTTTTGTAATGCGCCTTAATACCAACGGAACACCTGATTACAGCTTTGATGGCGACGGGGTCGCTGCCGGCATATCCGGTGATCCTGCGATCGTATTGCAAAGTGATGGTAAGATAATTATAGCCAGTGTAACCACAGTTGCACGACTGAACAGCAATGGCAGTCCTGACAATAGCTTTGACGGTGATGGCTATGCAAGCATCAATTTTGGACCGGGCAACAGTGAGATCAGGAGCGTGGCGCTTCAAAGTGATGGTAAGATTGTACTGTCGGGTCTTGTGGAGAACGGAACCAATCAATTCGCTGTGGCACGCTGTAATGCTGATGGCAGCCCTGACAACAGTTTTGATGGTGATGGTATTGCAACCACTTCCTTTGGCGGTGATGATAAAGGTAACGCAGTGGCTATCCAAAGCGATGGTAAGATCCTCGTAGCCGGTTATACCGGTTTTAATGTGGCAGTCGCCCGTTACAATGCTAACGGAAGTCCCGATAACAGTTTCGACAGTGATGGAAAAGTGGTCACTGTTTCCGGCACTTCAACGGCGCCCCCTTCCATACTTCTCCAAAGCGATGGCAAAATACTGGTATCAACCACCACGGGGAATGATTTTAGTGTGCTCAGGTTTAATACCAACGGCAGTCCCGACAATAGTTTTGACGGCGATGGTCTTGCGGCTATCGACCTGGGAGCCACTGATGACCGCGCGACCTGCATGGCCCTGCAAAGCAATGGAAAAATCATCGTGGGTGGTTTCAGGTTAATGCCGGTTGCCAAGGATTATGCGCTTGTTCGATTTAATAACGACGGCAGTCCTGACAATAGTTTTGATGGTGATGGAAAATTGTCCGGTTACTTCGGCGCTTCTTATGATATTGGCAGCTCCATGGCTGTACAAACCGATGGAAAGATCGTTGTAGCGGGGTGGACAGGTCCGGTTGATCTTGGATCGAACAATGATTTTGCGTTAGCCCGTTATAATCCTGATGGTACGTTAGACAATACATTTGACGGCGATGGAAAAGTGGTGACACCAATAACGGCTTCAGCCGATGAAAAAGCATTCGCCGTAGCCATTCAAAGCGATGGAAAAATAGTAGCGGCTGGTATCAGTCGTATTAACGGTAACACCTATGACGCAGTAGTTGTGCGCTATAATACCAATGGCACGCTGGACAATAGTTTTGATGGCGACGGCATTGCCATTATTGCTCCCACATCGGGCAATGATTTTGTCAACGATATGGTTATTCAGCCGAATGGTAAGATATTGTTGGCAGGATCGGGTTTCATGGCCCGCCTGAATACCAATGGCGCCCCCGATAATACGTTTGACGGAGATGGTATCGCAAGTACTTTCAGCGGCAGTAATGGTACCCTGGCCCTGCAAAGCGATGGCAAAATTATGATAGGAGGATCTATCGGTGGTGATTTTGCTCTCGCACGCTACAACAGCAATGGCAGCCCGGACAATAGTTTTGACGGTGATGGATTGGTAACAACGGATATAAATGGATCTGATGGAATCGTTTCTATAGCTATTCAAAGCGATGGAAAGATCGTAGCGGGAGGAATGAGTGACACGCATTTCGCAGTGGCCCGCTATAATACCAACGGCTCACTTGATAATAGTTTTGATACTGATGGAAAACAAACATCTGACATGGGCGGAGATTTGGTGGCTGCAGTCTCCCTCGGCATTCAAAGCAGCGGCAAGATTATTCTGGCAGGAGAAAACCGGAAAAGTACCGGCTCTCACGATGGCGATTTTATACTCGCTTGTTACAATAGCGATGGCAGTCCCGATAATAGTTTCGATGGAGACGGGAAAATTACACTGGACCTGTGGAATGGCAGTTTCGAACATCTTCACTGCATGATGATTTATTCCAACCGGATTTACCTCGCAGGAGAAATGATGAGCGAAGGAGCGGTTGATTTTGTGTTAGCTGCTGCCATTGGTGATCCATTGCAGTCACCGCTGCCTTTACAGCTTCTTGCATTTTCAGGCAAGCTGGATAATAACGACGGATGGCTTACATGGAAAACAGAAAACGAAACCAACATGGATGAATATGTCGTGGAGAGAAGCCTGGATGGCCGTCAGTATGTGCCGGTGGGTGCTGTGAAGTCTCTCAACGCCGGCAATGTTCACGATTATAATTTCAGGGATCCCGGCATTGCATCACTGAATGTAACGGTAGTCTATTATCGCTTAAAACTAAAAGGCATGGATGGAGGGGTTATCAATTCCCGTATCGTTGCATTGCCGCTTGAGAAAAACAAGAACATCGTTTTGTTTTATCCCAACCCGGCCATTCATACGGTTAACATAGCCATGACTGTTGACAGACGTGAAAAACTCCTGGTCAGGATCACCGATAATAAAGGAAGCATGGTAAAGCAACAACCGTGGGATGTTTTAGCCGGCAGCGCATCGTTATCCATCGATGTACAAAACCTGGCTTCAGGAATATACTACCTGGAGATCAAAGGCGACAATGTTGATTATAAAAAACAGTTTGTAAAACAATAGTAAGAACCGGCTGCATATATTCAAAATCGGATGAAGAGTTAAAGCATTATTTAGCGGCGCGTCTTACCCGATTTTATTCTCTATTCTCTCCAATACCTCTAATCAGACCTTACTTTCTTTTATCCTTTTGTTTTACCGTCCCATTCCTGCTGCATGAACCACAAATTTTATTATGTAACCATTTAACCACTTATATGAGAAAGTCACTGGGTCTGATCAGTATTTTGTTAGTATGCTTAGCTAACGTTTTTTCCCAGGTCGGTCATCTTGACCCGGCCTTTGGCGACAACGGTAAAGTAAGCACCAACATCCTTGACATTAATAAAGGCAGCGAAGCGGTCAATGCCATCGCCGTCCAGGCAGATGGCAAAATAGTGGCCGTCGGTACCACGATGTCGCCGGGAATGATCCTGAGATATAACACCGACGGAACGCTTGATAACAGTTTTAGCGATGACGGAATGTTCTTCGCATTCGGATATAAATTACAGAATGTAATTATACAGGCGGATGGAAAGATCCTCGCAACCGGCGCTGGTTTTGTCATGCGTCTTAATACCAACGGTACGCCTGATAACAGCTTTGATGGTGACGGGATCGCATCTGGCGTATCCGGATCTTCCACCAGCTTTTTTCCCATCGCATTACAAAGTGATGGCAAAATAATAGTAGCGAACGTGACCACTGTAATGCGTTTGAACATCAACGGCAGTCCTGACAACAGTTTTGATGGGGACGGCCAGGCGTCTGTTGGTTTTGGTACAGGCAGCAGTGAGATAAGAGGCATTGCCGTTCAAACCGATGGCAAGATTGTTTTTTCCGGTTTTGTGGCAAACGGCACATACCTGTTCGGCGTGGCCCGTTGCAATGCTGACGGAAGTCCGGATAACAGTTTTGATGGGGATGGCATAGTAACCACCTCTATCAGCGGAAACGACCAGGGAAGCTCCGTGGCTATTCAAAATGACGGAAAGATCGTCGTGTGCGGGCATACTAATTTTGCCTTTAATATTGTGGTTGCCCGCTACAACACAAATGGATCGCTTGATAATAGTTTCGACGGCGATGGAAAAGTGACCACTGTTATCAACACTACTGCTCTTCTTCCCTCCATGGTTCTTCAAAGTGATGGTAAGATATTAGTGTCGATGAGCAATCCGAGCGATTTTGCTGTGCTCCGGTACAACACAGACGGAAGCCCTGATAATAGTTTCGACGGAGATGGACTGGCCTCTATTGATTTCTTGGGTACTGATGACAGGGCGACCTGCATGGCGGTTCAAAGTAATGGAAAGATCGTCTTAGGGGGTTTCAGGTTAATGCCCGCAGCCAGGGATTTTGCATTGGTTTGCTACAACAGCAACGGCAGCCCTGACAACAGCTTTGACAGCGATGGAAGGGTGACTGCTTATTTTGGCACTTCGTATGATATCCCTACTTCACTGGCCGTTCAGAACGATGGTAAGATCGTGGTGGCAGGGTATACAGGCACCGTAGATCTTAGCACCCAAAATGATTTCGCGATCACCCGGTACAATCCCAATGGCACCTTGGATAACAGCTTTGACGGCGATGGCCGGGTAGTAACGCCTATGAACAACATTGCCGATGATAAAGCGATGGCCGTAGCTATTCAAAGCGATGGAAAGATAGTGGTAGCTGGTATCGGGCGTTTCAGCACCAGCAGCTATGATGTAGCCGTAGCCCGTTACAACAGCAATGGCAGTCTTGACAATAGTTTTGATGGCGATGGTATGGCGGTTATCGTGCCTACCAGCAGCAACGATTTTGTTTATAGCCTGGCCATCCAGCCGGATGGAAAGATATTGATTGCCGGGTCATCGCTGCTGATCCGGTTAAATTCGAATGGCACACCGGACAATAGTTTTGATGGCGACGGAATAATGACAACTTCTCTGGGCGGCCGCGTTTGCATAGCGCTGCAAAGCGACGGAAAGATCATCATCGGAGGATCGTTGAACGGGGACTTTGCTATGTTCCGGTACAATACCAATGGCAGCCTCGATAATAGTTTTGACGGCGATGGTTTGGTAACTACAGACATCAACGGGACCGGCGACGGTATTGTCTCGCTGGCGATTCAAAGCGATGGCAAGATCGTTGCAGGTGGAATGAGCGACACCTATTTTGCTGTGGCGCGGTACAATACGAATGGGAGTCTTGACAATAGTTTTGATACTGATGGAAAGCAAACTGCGGACATGGGCGGTGTATTTGTTACAGCCGTTTCAGTTGCTATTCAGTCAAGCGGAAAAATCATTCTTGCCGGCGAAAACCGTAAAAGTAACGGCCAGGATGGCGACTTCATTCTGGCACGTTTCAATACAAATGGCAGTCCTGACAACAGTTTTGATGGCGATGGAAAAGTAACCCTGGATCTTTGGGGCAATAGTTTTGAACATTTGTCAGATATGAAAGTTTATTCCGACCGCATCTACATGGCAGGGCAAATGCAGAACCAGAGCGCTGTGGACTTTGTTTTGGCCGCTGCTGTCGGTGAATCCCAGCAATCACCGCTGCCTTTACAACTTATTACATTCTCGGGTAAGCTGGATAATTCAGATGGATTGCTTACATGGAAAACAGAGAATGAAACCAACATGGATGAATATGTCATAGAAAGAAGCCTGGATGGCCGTCAGTATGTTCCGGTGGGCTCTGTAAAGGCTAACAATGCCGTCAATGTGCATGAATATAATTTCAGGGACTTTAACATTGCATCGCTGAACGTACCGGTAGTTTATTATCGCTTAAAACAAAAAGGAATGGATGGTGGCTATGCGGATTCCCGTATTGTGGCATTGCCGCTTGAGAAAAACAAGAACATCGTTTTGTTTTATCCCAACCCGGTCATTCATACGGTTAACTTAGCCATGACGGTTGACAGGCGTCAGAAACTCCTGGTCAGGATCACCGATAATAAGGGAAGCCTGGTGAAACAACAACCATGGGATGTTTTAGCCGGCAGTGCATCATTATCCATCGATGTACAAAACCTGCCGTCCGGCATGTATTACCTGGAGATCAAGGGCGACGGTGTCGATTATAAAAAACAATTTGTAAAACAATATTAAGAACCGGTTGCATATGTGAATGCAGCCAGTTTTGAATACCTGCTACGTATGGGGAAGCTTACGGCTCCGTCAGTGGAAGCTTATAGCTTCCCCTTTTTTTCGGGTAACTGCAAAATGATCCTGTACCGCAGAATGAAGACCTCCTGCAAAAAACTTTCTGTACGTTTGCGCCATGCAAATATTAGATGGTAAGAAAGCTGCACAGGCCATTAAGGATGAATTAAAGATTACCGTGGCACAAAGGGTCATTGAAGGCAAAAAAGCTCCGCACCTGGCTGCGATATTGGTCGGTAATAACGGCGCCAGTGAAACCTATGTTGCTGCTAAGGTAAAAGCCTGCGAAGAAACGGGTTTCCGGTCAACGCTGGTGAGGTTAGAGGATACGATTTCGGAAAACAGGTTACTTGAAAAAATTGAAGAGCTCAATAAGGACCAGGATGTGGACGGTATCCTGGTACAGCTGCCCTTGCCCAAACATATCAGTGATAAAAAAGTAATCAATACCATCAGCCCGGAAAAGGACGTGGATGGGTTTCACCCGGTAACGATCGGCAAAATGGTTGAAGGCATTCCGACATTTATACCGGCCACGCCCTACGGGATCCTCTTGTTGCTCAGTCATTATAAAATCGAAACAAAAGGTAAACATGCTATTGTGCTTGGCCGGAGCAATATTGTAGGCAGACCAATCAGTATACTGCTAAGCGGCCAGGGAAACCCGGGGAACTGTACGGTCACGATCTGCCATTCACAAACCAAAAACATCAAAGAAGTATGTTTACAGGGTGATATTATCATTGCTGCCATCGGTATCCCTGAATTTGTAAAGGCAGATATGGTAAAAGATGGCGCTGTTGTGATCGATGTCGGTATTACCCGTGTGGATGACGCCACAAAGAAAAGCGGCTTCCGGCTGAAAGGTGATGTTGACTATGATAATGTGGCTCCCAAATGTTCATGGATAACGCCGGTTCCGGGTGGTGTCGGCCCGATGACAATAGCTGCATTGATGAAAAATACATATAGGTCTTGCGAAACAAATCATTAACCAATGACTTTATACCCGGCCGGTGGGTGTATCCTGCCGGATGAATAAAATGATAAATGCGGTAATGAAAGAAGAAGAGTTGCTCCCGGTAATGGAGCATTTTTACACGTTGCAGGGTGAGGGCTTTCACCAGGGACGGGCTGCTTATTTTATCAGGCTCGGGGGTTGTGATGTGGGCTGTGTATGGTGCGATGTAAAAGAAAGTTGGGAAGCCGGTAAACATCCGAAATATAAACCAGGAAGTTTGCTGCCGGAAATACAAAAGACCCCGGCAGAAATAGCTGTCATCACGGGTGGCGAACCGCTGATGCATGATTTAAAAGAGTTGACCCGTGCATTAAAGGCTGCGGGCTTAAAAACACATATCGAAACGTCGGGCGCCTATCCTTTGAGCGGAAGCTGGGACTGGATCTGTTTATCACCAAAAAAATTCAAGGCCCCGCTGCCGGAAATTTTACCCCTTGCAAACGAATTAAAAGTCATCATCTTCCATAAAAGTGATTTTGAATGGGCAGAGAAACATGCTGCGCTTGTTTCACCCCGTTGCCGGTTGTACCTGCAGCCCGAATGGGACAAAGCAGCTCAAATGATCCCATTGATCATTGACTATATCAAGGCCCATCCGAAATGGGAACTGAGCCTGCAGATACATAAGTATATTAATGTACCGTGAACCGTCTCCTTTCAACCCTGCCCTTTAATCAATCATTGCTTCCGGCCTGGACGTGACAGGAGTTTTTTCATCGGGATTATTTATATTGAAGATGATGGCGGCTATGGCAGCACCACCGAAGCAACCTACAATATATATCCAGATCCTTCCAAACTCAAATGCATTCATTACGATCGCCCCTACCGCGACAGCGGGATTAAAAGCGCCGCCGCTGAACTGGCCGAGGGAAGATGCCATGACAAAGACCGTGAAGCCGATCGCGAGCCCGAAATAGCTGTTGCCTTCATTCGCTTTTGCTGTAGCCACATTCAGCACAACATAAGCCAGTGCAAATGTGCCGATCAATTCGGCCAATAATGCTTTTGATATCACCAGCAATGACTGATCGGCTTTATCCGGCAGCTGGATAAAAATGCTGACGACCAACCCGGCAACGAGTGCGCCGGCCAGCTGGGTGCCGATATAGATCAATGCATCGCTGAGCGTGATCCGCCTGCGGATGTATACCGCCAGCGTGACGGCAGGATTATAATGTGCGCCGGAAATATGGCCGCCTGCATATATCATCACCATTAATACGGACCCTATCACCAAAGGATTAAGTCCATTTACTAACCCGATCGTCAGCACCAGGAAGAATGTGCCGATAAATTCTGTAATATACTTTTTCATGTGAGTTGGTTTTGTTGAACAAGTTGGTTACTGTAAAGATCATTATTCGTTGTTGCAGGAAGCTAAAAAGAGGTGACAAGTTTTTAAAAAGTTGTCAACGCCGCAGCCATTAATCTCACGCGACGATGCGGCGTTGCGGCGTTGCGCGACATTTTAATCAATCATTCAACCGCTACCCTTAATAATTTCACGCCACGACGCGACGACGCCACGGATTCACACATTTCGTTGCATCTGCGGTAACCGTGATCGCACGACGTAGCGGCGTTGCGGCGTTGCGCGACATTTTAATCAATCATTCAACCGCTACCCTTAATAATTTCACGCCACGACGCGACGACGCCACGGATTCACACATTTCGTTGCATCTGCGGTAACCGTGATCGCACGACGTAGCGGCGTTGCGGCGTTGCGCGACATTTTAATCAATCATTCAACGCTACCCTTAATAATTTCACGCCACGACGCAACGGCGCCACGGATTCACCGCGATCTGCAGAAATAGCAGCCAATGAACCGCTTTTTAAGAGATACCGGCAATAATAATATTTGCATACCGTTATCACTAATCGCGCCCGTCAGCTAACCCGGTAAAAAACGGATTACGCTACCTTTGCTCATCATATTAAACGTCCGATGAAAAAACTGGCTATTCTTTCCTTTTGTTGCTTTCTCATTCAACTTATTTCGTATTCTCAACCCTATGATCCCGCCAGGGTTAATAAGAAGGCGGTGGCTTTGTATGACCAGGCTATGGAAAGGGCTCAGGATGGTAACTTGCCTTTGGCAGCCGGACTTTTTCTAAAAGCCATTGAAACCGACAATAAATATGTGGATGCTTACCTGTCTGTGGCAGGAGTATACGGGCAACTCAAAAATTATAAAAGCGGGACAGATTATTATGAAAGGGCTTTTGCCATGGACCCTGACTATACGATAGAGTTCAAGCTGCCCTACTCTATCCAATTGGCAGGCATGGGCGAATTTGAAAAAGCATTGAACGCGATCAATTCATACCTGGACAAAAATCCTCCGAATACATCGGCAACATTTAAAGCGGCACAATACCGCAAACGTTCTTATGAGTTTGCCATCGACTATGCAAAAAAAGAAGCCGGCAACAACTATGTATTTACACCCAAAAATCTTGGAAGCAATATCAATACCGCGGAATCAGAATACTTTCCGTCATTAAGCATCGATGGCAAAGAGCTGGTATTTACACGCCGGTTGGGAAACCGTAATGAAGATTTTTTTTACAGCGAACAAACCGCAGGCGAATGGGACAAGGCCAAACCGATGGAAGGGGACGTGAACACGGCCATGAACGAAGCTGCACAAAATATATCGCAGGATGGGGAGTGGCTGGTATTTACTGCTGACGGCAGGCCGGATGGCTTTGGAGGTTTTGATCTTTATATTTCCTATAAAACTGCGAATGGATGGAGTAAGCCCCTTAACCTTGGAGGAACGATCAACTCCGATCAGTGGGATTCGCAGCCCTGTCTTTCGCCGGATAAAAAAGATCTTTATTTCGCCAGCAGAAGGTTTGGCGGTTATGGCGGCAGCGACATTTATGTCTCGCATCTCCAGACCAATGGTAAATGGAGTTCCCCTGAAAACCTAGGGCCGGAGATTAATTCTTCGGAAGACGAACAGTGTCCTTTTATCCATGCCGACAATCAAACACTTTATTTCACTTCCCCCCACTGGCAGGGTTATGGCGACGATGATATTTTTTATGTAAGAAAAGGACCCGATGGAAAATGGAGCAAACCGGTGAACCTGGGTTACCCGATCAATACGATCAGCCGTGAAGGAACATTATTTGTTGCCGCCGATGGCAAAACCGCTTACTATGCCAGCGATAAAAGTGATAGCAAGGGCGGAACAGATATTTATAGTTTTGAATTGAGGGAAGACGTGCGCCCGTTTAAAACTCTATGGGTCAAAGGAACGGTGTTCGATAAAAAAACAAGCAAGGGTTTACCCGCTACCATTGAACTGATCGATCTCTCTACCAAACAACTTATGTCCAAAGCGCAGACTGATGAAGAAGGGAATTACCTGGTCACCTTGCCGGTTGGAAAAGACTATGCGTTCAACGTAAATCACAAAGGATATCTATTTTATTCCGATAATTTCCTGTTGAGTAATAATCCGCCCGATTCTTCTTATGAAAAAAATATAGGCTTGCAGCCACTGGAGGTAAATGCGACGATTGTTCTTCATAATGTCTTCTTTGACGTAAATAAATTCGATTTAAAGGCCGAATCGCAGGTCGAGCTGGACAAGGTCGTTCAGCTGCTAAAGGATAATCCTTCATTAAAGATCCAGATCAGCGGTCATACAGATAACGTAGGCAAACCCGCCGATAATCTCGCCCTGTCAAATAACCGCGCTAAGGCTGTTGTCAGTTATCTTATCGCAAATGGTATCCCTGCATCCCGGCTTTCTGCAAAAGGATTCGGCGAAACACAACCCGTCGCTGATAATAAAACGGAAGATGGCCGTGCAAAAAACAGGAGAACGGAGATGAAAGTTATAGGTCAGTAAGACATTATTCCGTTCCCGTTTCAGAATTCAGCCCCCGATAGTTTATTTCTTTATTTTTATTTCTCTGCCTTGAGAGATGAGTAAAGACCTGCTATACCAGATCGCATTGACCCTTATTCCCAACATTGGCCCCGTGCAGGCAAAAATATTACTGCAGCAATACGAACCCGAAGAAATATTCAGAGCGAAACGATCATCGCTTGAAAGCATGGAAGGCATTGGTACCATCCGTGCCAATAACATTAAGGACTTCAGCGATTTTAAAACGGCGGAAAATGAAATTGCTTTTATTGAAAAATATAAAATCACTCCCCTCTTCCTTACCCATGATAAATACCCGAAGCGGCTGTTGAACTGTTACGACTCACCCATCATTTTATATTATCGCGGCAATGCCGATCTCAATGTTTCAAAGATCATCGCGGTGATCGGCACGCGTAACCATACAGAATATGGCAAGCAGGTTGCCGAAAAGCTGATCACCGGGCTGGCTGAGCAACCCATAACCATTATCAGCGGCCTCGCTTATGGTATAGATGCCATTGCTCATAAAGCAGCGTTGAAAAATAATCTGCCAACCATCGGCGTGCTGGCGCATGGCCTGGACCAGGTGTACCCGCCGGCGCATTCGGGACTGGCGAAAGATATGGTCAAACACAATGGCGGACTGCTGACCGAGTTCCGCAGTTATACAACACCCGATAAACATAATTTTCCCACGCGTAACCGCATTGTTGCAGGCATGAGCGATGCAACCGTGGTAATTGAAACCGGCATCAAAGGTGGAAGCATGATCACGGCCGAGCTTGCGAACGGTTATAACAAAGATGTGTTCGCTTATCCCGGTAAAGTGACGGATAGTAAAAGTGCGGGCTGTAATTTCCTGATCAAAAACAATAAAGCGGTTTTGCTCAGTGATGCAAAGGAATTGCTTGCATTCATGGGATGGGAGGAACGAGCCGGGGGCCATAAGTCCGGAGCCTGGAGCCAAAGGCAGCTCTTTATTGAGTTAACCCACGAAGAAAAGATCATTATCGATATCCTGAAAGAAAAAGAAACGGCGCATATCGATGAGATCAATCTCCGGAGCGGGCTCAGCAGCGGCACGGTAGCAGCGGCTATTTTGAATCTTGAACTGCAGAATGTTGTTCTATCTCAACCCGGTAAAAGATATTCGCTCCGGTAGTGTATTTGCATGAATCTTGCTATGGCGGTCTTGCATTTTTTTCCGAAATTCGGTGATAGGATTTTTAGCTCGTCTATAATGCTGGCTTATGAAGATCAAACTCTACGTGATCCCTTTTACTGTTCTTTGTATCTCTGTTTTGACCAGCTATGCACAGCCCTCGTGTACCACACTCGGCCAGACACCCTCGACAGCATTTCCTGTCTGTGGCACGGCTACCTTTATTCAGAGCAGCGTACCGATTTGCGGTAACACATTGATCCCTGGTCCCTGCGCGCTTGACCTTCTTACTGATAAAAATCCTTTCTGGTATCGCTTCACCTGTTATGCCCCCGGTACTCTGGGCTTCCGGATTGTGCCTAATACTCTCAGCGACGATTACGACTGGCAACTATTCGATATCACGGGCCATAACGCAAATGATGTATACGCTGACGCCACATTGTTTGTCGCATGTAACTGGTCGGGTCTTACAGGAGTCACTGGTGCGAGCAGCGGAGGAACATCATTGGTCAATTGTGGAGGCAATGCTTATCCGATATTCAGCAGCATGCCTGTATTAGTTGTGGGACATGAGTACCTTTTACTCGTCAGTCATTGGACTGACTCACAAAGTGGCTACCAATTGGTTTTTGGAGGAGGAACAGCGGGCATTACAGACCCCGTATCGCCAAAGTTGCAGGACGCATCGGTAGACTGTGGTGGCCAATCGATAAATGTTCACCTCAACAAAAAAATGAAATGCAGCAGCCTGTCAGCAGACAGAAGCGATTTTGTTCTTTCTCCCGCCAACGGTACAATAGCAGTGAATACAGGTTTCGGCTGCCTCAATAATTTCGATATGGATTCCATCAATATCAGTTTCACCGCACCGTTACCTCCCGGCAATTATACTTTATCCATGGCTGATGGCACAGATGGAAATACATTACTGGATAATTGCGGCACACCGGTACCTGTAGGCAATAGTATATCCTTTACTGTTCCGCCTCGTCCTGCACTTCCCGGCCCCAATAATGTAACCATTAATCCTCCATCAGATTGTGTGCCCGTCAGCATCGTCGTTTATTTTCCCGAAGCGGTGCAATGCGCAACAGCAGCACTTGATGGCAGTGATTTTATCGTAACGGGCCCGTCGCCCGTCACTGTAGATGGCATTATTCCGGTTTGTACCGGTGGCCTGACCAACGGTTTCACCCTTCATTTCAGCGCACCTGTCACGGTACCGGGCATATACACGGTGCAGGTAGCAAGCGGCACAGATGGCAATACCATTCTTGGCCTATGTAACAGGGCGGTTAATGCAGGAGACGCCACCACATTTACCGTTGCCCCATTGGGAACAATAGCTATGGGAAATGTGACCATTAATCAATGTTCAGCATCATCGCTGACGCTGACATTTGCTGACCCCATTCAATGTAACAGTATTGCCGCCAACGGATCTGATTTTTCGATAACCGGCCCATCCGCGGTAACCATAACGTCCGCAACACCCGGTACCTGTAATAATGGTGAAACGAATATCGTCACACTACAGTTTGCTTCGCTGATACTGACACCGGGCGCCTACCAGGTTCAAGCCGTTGCCGGCAGCGATGGCAATACATTGCTGGGTCAATGCAAGCTGGTTCCTGTTGGTAACAGTTCTCCTTTTACTATTAATGCCCAGGCTCCTCTTGCTATGGGCACAGTTGTTCAACCGGCATGTGTACCTCAGGGCATCACACTAAACTTTACAGATCCGATCAATTGCAACTCTATTGCTGCGAATGGAAGTGATTTTGTTGTTACAGGTACATCCGCTGTATCGGTTATCTCAGCTACTCCCGTAAACTGTAACGCTAATGGTGAAACAACCAGCATAACTATCCAATTTGCTCAGCCTGTTCTGACAACCGGCAATTTTACGGTGCAGGTAGCAACCGGTTCAGATGGTAATAGTTTGATCGGGCAATGCAACCGCCAGGTACCTGCGGGTGTTTCTGCCTTCTTTACATTGGCGCCACAACCTGCCTTACCGCTGGGAAGTATTACGTCCACATCCTGTTCGCCTTCTTCGGTAGATATTGATTTCCCTGAAGCATTTGATTGCTTTACTATTTCAGGAGACGGAAGTGAATTTATTGTTACCGGTCCATCGGCAGTAACGGTAACCGCGGCATCGGGGCAATGCAATGTAAATCCTAACAGCAGGATTATAACTGTCCGGTTTTCCGCGCCCATTACAGTCAGCGGTACTTACCGGTTAGAAGTAAAAAATGGTTCGGACGGTAACACGATACGCGGCAATTGCAACCGCTACCTGACTATTGGCGACTTTACAACATTTACTGTTCCTCCTGCTTCTCCGGTACCCATGGACAGTATCGCTCCTGTTACCTGTTCGCCTTCCTCATTAAAACTGGTATTCGCCTCGCCCATTCGTTGTTCGTCCATATCTTCCAATGGCAGTGATTTTGTAGTAAACGGCCCTTCGCCCGTGTCAATAACCGGTGCAACCGGAACATGTGATGCAAACGGACTTACCCAAACCATCGATATCCAGCTTGCTTCACCCATTACAACCGGAGGTTCCTATTTTGTACAACTGGTAAACGGAAGTGACGGCAATACTCTCTTAAGTGATTGCAACCGTCCCACACCCGCAGGCGCATCCGTAGGTTTCATTGCAGGCGATGCAGTTTCCGCAGTATTTCAATACCAGGTTCAATACGATTGTCTCGATAATGACATGATTACATTTTCACATGACGGATTGAACAATGTAAATCAATGGACCTGGACCCTGAATGGAGCAGCAGTAAGCAGTTCACAAACATTTACACAAACAGTTCCGGCGGTTAGTCAAAATCATGTACAATTAACCGTTACCAACGGTTTTTGCAGTGACTCACATACGGCCGATATAGTCCTGGATGATAAAATCGCAGCAGATTTTAAAATACCTGACCTGGTGTGTCCGGAAGACAGCGTTACATTTATCAATACCAGCAAGGGCACTATTGACACATGGCAATGGACATTTGGTAACGGGAATACAAGTGCGATGAAAGATCCGCTTTCGCAGATTTATCCATTGACCGGTTCTGAGACCTTATACCCGGTTTCGCTTACTGTTGGTACGAACAGCGGTTGCCAGGTATCAGCAACAAAAACACTGAAAGTATTATCCACCTGTATTATCGCAGTACCATCAGCTTTTACCCCCAACAATGATGGTATAAACGATTACCTGTATCCGCTGAATGCATTGAGGGCGGAGAACCTCGACTTTAAAGTATTCAACCGCTGGGGACAATTGATATTTCATTCAAAAGAATGGACGAAAAAATGGGATGGCACCATCAATGGTGTGAGGCAGGCTACCGGCGTATATGTATGGATGCTTGATTTTACCGATAAGACTACCCGGCAAAAATACTCCATGAGGGGTACTACAACACTGATCCGTTGATCAGCGGCCCGGAATTTATTATAGATAAGTTAAAAATGATTCTCCCGCGGAAAGAGACCACGGATTCTTACTTTTCGTTGTCATTGTAAGGTTAACAGGAGCCGGCACATGCTGTTTTCTTAGCTTTTATTCCGAAATTTGAACGCCTCAATGGTTTATACTAACTTATGAGAATCATTCGACGATCCTTAGTCCTTTTATTGCTCTTTTTTATACGGCAAGGCTATTCCCAGATCTGTACAAACCTGGGTCAGAATCCATCGACGGCATTCCCGGTATGCGGTACCGGAACTTTTCACCAAAGTTCAGTGCCGCCCTGTGGCGGGACCACGATACCCGGTCCATGCGCCGGTATCGACGGTATCGTTTTAGCCGATTTAAACCCCTTCTGGTATCAATTTACCTGTTTCACTTCAGGCACATTGGGTTTTACTATTACACCGGCAAATCTCGGGGATGACTATGACTGGCAGCTATTCGATATCACCAATCATAACCCAGATGAAGTTTTTACCAATACTTCCTTATTTGTATCGTGTAACTGGTCGGGCAGCACAGGTGTCACGGGCGCCTCGGCCGCGGGTACACAGGCAAATGTTTGCGCCACTACCCCGCAACATCCCAATCAACCGCTCTTTAGTTCCATGCCCACCATACAGGTGGGACATACCTATATCCTGCTGATCAGCCATTTTTCCGGCGACAATCAAAGCGGGTATGATCTTGCTTTTGGCGGTGGCAGCGCAGTTATTACAGATCCCACAGAACCGCACCTGCTCAGCGCCAAGCCCGATTGCGATGGACAAAACATAAGATTGAAGCTTAATAAGAAGATGAAATGCAATAGTCTCACTGCAACGGGCAGTGAGTTCAGTATTTTTCCGGCAGCAGCTACTGTTGTTTCCGCTGTCGCTGCCAATTGCTCCAACGCTTTTGATTTTGATGAAGTGCTCATCACATTATCCGCTCCTTTGCCAAATAACGATTATCAATTGATCATTAATAATGGAAGTGACGGTAATTCCCTGCAGGACCTTTGCGGCCGTACTATCCCGCAGGCTGAACAGGTGCATTTCTTTTATGCCATCCCCCAACCAATCTTTGCAGACAGTATAGGCAGGACCGGTTGTGCTCCCGACTCTGTCAGGATTTATTTTCCGAAAAGGATCACCTGTACGACCATTGCAGCTGATGGCAGCGATTTTACCGTGACAAGTCTTACACCAGGCAATCCGCCTGTCACAGTCATTAGTGCATCGGGCAATTGTATCAATTCACTGACCGACTATATTACAGTGAAATTTGCTTCGCCGATTTATAACAGGGGAAATTACACGCTGACATTAAGAGCCGGAACTGATGGCAGTACAGTTATAGATGAATGTAATGTACCGCTGCCGGTACAGTCGCTTGGTTTTACAACGGAAGACACCGTATCGGCAGCATTCACGTATACTACACAGCTGGATTGCCGGTTCAATACAGTCTCATTCTCGCATGATGGTGCGCATTTCGTCAACAGCTGGAACTGGACATTTAATGACAGCATACATGTGACCACACAAAACCATACGATTGTTTTCCCGGCAACAAGCTCCAATACCGTTTCATTGATCGTAAGCAACGGGATTTGCAAAGATACTTCCGCCACCACACTCATCATGAACAATGAAGTCATAGCGGCTTTTGAAATGCCGGTTGTGATCTGTCCCGAGGATCCATTGATAGTAGCTGATTCAAGTAAAGGCCTGATCGATAGCTGGCAGTGGAGTTTCGGAACTATTGCATCCAGTACGTTGCAAACACCTCCACCGCAGTTTTTTCCGCAGACCAATATTGAGACTTATTATATGATCAGGTTAAAGGTTACCAATAACACGTTAGGATGCAGCGACAGCATAAGTAAAAAATTGCGGGTGCTGAACAATTGCTTTATTGCCGTACCCACAGCATTTACTCCTAACAATGATGGCTTGAATGATTATTTGTTTCCTAACAATGCATTGAAAGCCCTGAATCTCGAGTTTAAAGTGTATAACCGCTGGGGGCAACTCGTATTTGCAACGCATGACTGGCAGGAAAAATGGAATGGCAAGATAGGCGGTGTGCCGCAGGCCCCCGGCGTGTATGTTTGGTATCTTCGCTATACTCATCGGGATACCGGGCAAAAGGTTTTCCAGAAAGGAACGACGACGCTGATAAGATGAGAGAGAGGCGGAGCCCGGAGTGGGGAGTCATGAGTCGCTAGTCGTTAGTGGTTAGTTACGGTGGAACTCTTGCTGATCAATGACCGTTCATCACTAAAGACTAATGACTCCCGACTTATCTCCCTTTCCCCTATCTTTGCACATGGCAACAAGAAATACTCTGCCCGCCAACCCCGGCCGGGTTTCCTCTTCAAACATTTCAGCAAAATTTTATGGCGAAGGCCTGACATTCGATGACGTGCTTTTAATGCCCGGCTATAGCCAGGTGTTACCGCGTGACGTAGATATCACAAGTCAACTGACAAAAGATATCACACTGAAAGTTCCCCTGCTGTCGGCAGCAATGGATACAGTCACCGAGGCATCATTAGCTATTGCACTGGCCCGTGAAGGCGGCCTTGGCATCCTTCACAAGAACATGACCATCGAAAGGCAATCCGACCAGGTAAGAAAAGTAAAACGAAGTGAAAGCGGATTGATTATCGACCCGGTAACATTGACAGCCGATGCAACAATCGGTGATGCGCAACGTATCATGCGCGAAAATAAAATTGGTGGAATACCCATTGTTGATAAAGAAGGTAAACTGGCAGGCATTCTTACGAACCGGGATCTTCGGTTCGAGATTGATCCCAAACGAAGAGTAAGCGAAGTAATGACACGTGAGAACCTTTACACTGCACCGGAAGGGACTGATCTGAAAAAGGCGGAACAATTATTCAAGAAGACCAAAGTGGAGAAATTGCCCATCGTTAACAAGCAGGGAAAGCTGACGGGCCTTTTTACCTACAGTGATATATTGAAACTGAAAAGTTATCCCAATGCGGTGAAAGATGAGTTCGGCCGGCTGCTCATAGGCGCGGGTGTCGGAATTACCCGGGACTTGATGGACCGCGTGGCCGCCCTGCAAAATGTAGGCGTTGATATTATTGCGTTGGACAGCGCACATGGCCACAGCAAAGGCGTGATCAACGCGCTGAAAGAAGTAAAGAAAAATTTCAAAAAAATAAACGTGGTGGCAGGAAATGTAGGTACAGCAGCCGGTGCCAAAGCCTTAGCGGAAGCCGGGGCGGACGCAGTAAAAGTAGGTATCGGCCCTGGTTCCATTTGCACAACAAGAATTGTAGCAGGCGCGGGTGTTCCCCAGCTCACCGCTATCATGGAAGCCTATTCAGTATTAAAAGAAAAAAATATCCCGTTGATTGCCGATGGCGGCATCCGTTATACAGGCGATATGGTAAAGGCTCTTGCTGCAGGCGCCAGTTGCGTGATGATGGGAAGCATTTTTGCCGGTACAGAAGAAAGCCCTGGTGAGACCATTATATATGAAGGAAGGAAATTTAAAGAATACCGCGGCATGGGCTCGCTTGGTGCAATGGCCACGGGCAGCAGCGACCGTTATTTCCAGGATGTGGAAGATGATGTAAAAAAATATGTACCCGAAGGAATTGAAGGAAGGGTAGCCTACAAGGGAACATTAAGGGAAGTGGTGTATCAATATACAGGCGGTCTGCGGGCCGGGATGGGTTATTGCGGGGCCAAAGACATCAATGAATTAAAGAATGCTTCTTTTATAAAGATCACTAATGCCGGCATGCGTGAAAGCCATGCGCATGATATCGAGATCACGAAAGAAGCCCCGAATTACAGCCGGATGTAGATCCGGTCAAATAAAAAAGGGTTGACAAGAATTTTATCAACCCGTTACTGTTAAGGTATAAATGGTTTATGGTTCTTCCACGATAAACGTGATCGGCTGGCGATGATATGATTTCACTTCATGGCCATTTTGAATACCCGGCTTCCATCCTTTTGCTTTTTTCAATACGCGGATGGCTTCCTGCTCCATACCAAAACCAAAGTTGGTAATCGGAGTGATATCGCTGATATTGCCCTGCATGTCCACGACGAATTGGATGATTACGTTGTACTTTCCTGCAGGCGCATTATTGTCAACCGGTGCATTACCGTTGAGATTGCGCGTCAAAAATTTTATCCAGTCACCATCATATTTTGCAGGAATTTCCACTGAAGTCCATATTTCCGGCTCGGTATTTTTTTTCTCAATGAGCCCGGTTCCTTTGTCCAGATCGGATGGCTTTGCAAGGCCGTCATCGCTAACCCCCTCTTTAGTTGTGAGATCAATTTTCGCGCCCGCCATATCATCTTTTGTCGGGGGTGGCTCTGTTACATCTTTGTCGTCTACAATCCTGGGTGGGGTTACTCTGATTGTTTTTGTTTCCGGCGGCTGCGGTTTTGGCTTTTCAGGCGGCGGTATTACTTCCTTTTTTTCTTCTACCAGTTGTTGAATCGTTACTACGGTCGATTTAAGTCTTCCTTCTTCTCGTGGTTTTAATGAATTTGCCAATGCTGCGCCGGTAATAGCAACAGCAGCAATGATAAAAACAGCAATCAATGATTTTTTGATCCTTTGCGGATAGGTAACGCGAAGCTCATAGGCTCCGTATTCTTTGTTCCGGCCATCAAAGACCAGGTCAAGAATGTTTGCGGAAAGAATTTTGTTAGGTTCCATGGCTTACAATTTTATCATTGAGACAGGCAAAAGAAATTTTTCCATAAACAAATATTTTTTGAAATGAGGTATGGAAAATCAGCCTGCTTACATCGCAGGGTGGAAAGTGAGAACGGAGGATGGAGAGTGAGGGTGGAGAGCGGAGAGTGGAGTTAAGTGCCAGGCGCAATTGTATAAATCAACAATACAGGAGCAATCGCTTTGCCATAGAATCGTAATAGAAATATTAAAGCATTACACATAATGCTGAACGAAAGGTTCAAACCACTATTTTTACACAAACATTTATTTTGAGGCGATTCCAGAATCTCTTGCTTGCATTTATCAGTGGAATTTTATTATGGGCGGCATGGCCCGTTTCTCCCCTCGGCTTTCTCATTTTTATAGCTTGGATCCCGCTGCTATGGATTGAACTGCGTGTAAAAAGTATTCGTAAATTCTTTGTGCTTACCTATGTTACGATGTTTACCTGGAACGTGGCCACGACGTGGTGGATCTGGAATGCATCCGAACCGGGTGCGGTAGCGGCCTTTCTCGCCAATAGTTTCCTGATGTGTTTTCCCTGGATGGGCTTTAAAATTGTCAGGAGAAAACTCGGGGAGAACAGCGGGTATCTTTCACTCGTTGCTTTCTGGATCTGTTTTGAATTTATTCACTTACAGGATTGGGGATTGAGCTGGCCATGGCTGACGCTGGGAAATGCATTTGCCAATCACCCGCATTGGGTGCAATGGTACGAATATACCGGCACCAGCGGCGGCACACTATGGATCCTGGCGGTAAACATCCTGTTATTTATTTTCATCAAATACAACTTCATCTGGCGCACACAAAAAACGCTTAAGCACATTTTTATCGTCATCCCGATATTGCTCATTCCTCTTTTATTTTCACTGTTGGACGGATTGCATAAAACCATGCCCGGCAACCGGGATATCGTCATTGTGCAACCCAATATCGACCCGTATGAAAAGATCTCAGATGAAGCCGGTTCTCTTGATTCGCAATTGCATAAGCTGATCTCATTAAGTGAGCAGGCAATTGATAGTAATACGGCGCTGGTGATTTGGCCGGAAACAGCTTTGTATACGGCGGGTGGAATTGTCGAACAACAAATGAATGAGGACCGGTTCCTGGAACCGCTCTGGCAATTCCTGCGCCGGCACCCGCACATCAATTTGTTTACAGGAATTGAAAGTATCCGTTTGTTCAGCTCGCCGACCAGGAACACCAGGCAATCAGGTGACCAGTATTATGAAGCCTACAATGGTTCCATGCTGCTGGACAGTTCCGGGATCATCGGGACCTATCACAAATCCATGCTGGTACCCGGAGTAGAAACACTTCCCTGGTTTTTGAAATTTATTGACAGCTGGTTTGCTAAATTCGGTGGCACGACAGCCGGTTATGCCAAACAGGATGAAAGAACCGTGTTGAATGCGACGAATGGATATAAAATAGCGCCTGCTATTTGCTATGAAAGTATCTATGGCGAGTTTATGAGCCAGTATATCTCCAATGGCGCCAATATCATTTGCGTCATTACCAATGATGGATGGTGGGGCAACACACCCGGTTATAAGCAACATATGAACTATGCCAGGCTGCGGGCCATTGAAACCAGGACATGGGTAGCCCGGAGTGCCAATACGGGTATCAGTTGTTTTATCGATCCCTATGGAGATGTGTGGCATGCACAACCATGGAATACAGCCGCTGTTACAAAAATGGCGATATCTCCCGGTCATGAAAAAACATTTTTTGTCAAACATGATGATATTATTTCACGCGCTATGGTCGTAATAAGCATCATCATGATTGGCTGGAATCTTGTGTTATGGATCATGAAGAAATTCTATTCCAAAAAGTTGCCCGCGATCAAACCATCTTCAGATCCCGCCGGGAAGAAAAGCAATGGATAAGGAAATTAATATAGCTGGTAAAAAGATCTTTTATCGCTTATTGGGCGGCGGTACTCCGGTCATGCTTGTCCATGGCTTCGGGGAAACGGGTGAAGTGTGGACCCATCAGATCACATCTTCTTCTCCTGCATTTGAGGGACGAACCTGCATTATTCCCGATCTACCCGGCTCGGGACATTCCGAAATGATTGACGACATGAGTATGGAAGGAATGGCGGAAGTATTGAAAAAAATCCTCGACGCAGAAGCGGTCAGCACATGCATTATGATCGGTCACAGCATGGGTGGTTATGTGATGCTGGCCTTCGCGGAAAAATATACCCGTTATCTTTCTGCATTTGCGTTATTTCATTCGACTGCTTTTCCCGACACGGAAGAAAAAAAGGCCACGCGGCGCAAAGGCATTGAATTTATCCGGGAGCACGGAGCATTCGGCTTCTTAAAAACTTCAACCCCTAACCTGTTTTCACCGCGTACAAAGGAGACGGCACCTCAATTGATCAACGGGTTCATTCAGAGCCTCGAAAACTTTTCCGCTGAGGCGCTTGTTGCCTATTATGAATCGATGATCAGGCGACCCGACAGAACGGCGGTATTAATCCATTCAGCGGTGCCGGTCCTGTTTATTATGGGAGAACATGATATCGCTGTCCCGATGGACGATGGATTAAAACAATGTCATCTGCCTGCAAAAGCGTCGATTCATATCCTGCATGAGTCTGGTCATATGGGAATGATGGAGGAGCCCGATAAAAGCAACCGGCTGCTGAATGAATTTTTACAATCAGTGGCGCCTTAAGTTTAAGAGTTCATTTATCTTGCATCCCTGGTAGCAGTCAATTTTTGAAAAATGCGGGGCACAGCGTCGTGTTGTTCGTGGTTCCAGGTGAATACCTGCATTCAGGTGCTTTGTGACCTTAACCTGGTTTAACTTGGCCTCTGCCTGTTCCCAACAAAAACAATTTTAAATTTTATCGATGGCTAAAATCATTTTCATCACAGGTGCCACATCGGGGTTTGGCAAAGCTACCGCTGAAAAATTTGCTTCCAACGGGTATGATCTTATCTTGAATGGGAGACGGGCAGATCGGCTCGAAGACCTGTGCAGAATGCTGGAAAGGAGATACAATATTGCCTCTTTTACACTGCCCTTCGACGTCCGTGACGAAAAAGCGGTTTTCGCGGCTATTAATGGCCTGCCTGACGAATGGAAAAAAATCGATATCCTGTTCAATAATGCGGGGCTGGCGCTGGGTCGCGATTATTTCGATGAAGCTGACCTGGACGACTGGAATGTCATGATAGATACCAATGTCAAGGGCTTTATGTATGTAGCAAAAGCCGTATCCCAGCTGATGGCGAAGCGGAAACAGGGGCATATCATCAATATGGGATCCATTGCAGGTAAACAGGTGTATGAAAAAGGTAATGCGTACTGTGCCAGTAAATTTGCGGTGGATGCATTTAACCAGGCGATGCGGATTGACCTGCTTCGTCATAATATTAAGGTAACGGGTGTTCATCCCGGCGCCGCGGAAACTGAATTTTCCATTGTTCGCTTCAAGGGCGATGAGGGAACGGCCAAAAAAGTGTATGATGGCATCCAGCCTTTAACGGCAGACGACGTCGCCGGTATTATTTATTATTGTGCCAGTTTGCCTCCCCATGTCTGTATTAATGATCTTTCGATTACCTGTCTGCAGCAAGCGGATACGATTTACTTTAATAGAAAATAATATGTGAGGCTTGTTAAAAAAGCTTGCAGCCTTCACTGTTTTTCTATATCTTGATTCTTCTCAATCCTCACCCCTTCTGACGGCCCGAAACTTGCCCGTACTTATACTAAGAAAATGCACTCCATATCCTGCATTTCAAATACCAAAATTTAAGTCCCTGAAAAAAGTCACCTATTTTTATGCGAGCGCCGGTATTTTATATTAAGAACCCTATGAAAAAACCATCCCTCCTTTTTTTGGCCCTGTTGGCATTTTCATTCTCTTTTTCACAGGATATCAAACTTCAGTCATGTAAAGACGACCTGATCAGCAAACAGGTAGACAGTCTTAAAACTTTATATGGAAAGGACGGCTTTGCCTTATTAAAAGAAGCTTCCATTACCATGGAGAGTGAATATGAAATGCCGGTAGTGGTCCCCTTAACACAGGGCACCTGGTACCAGTTTGTTTTTATTGGCGACTATACCTCCAAACTGTATGAAGTAAGAATGTATGACTGGGATGAAAAACAGGTAGTGTTCCAGCAAAAAAGATGGGGCGATGTAGATGGTAATATTATCTCTTACTCCTATATACCGAAATTCTCCGAGTTTCATATGATGAAGCCCGTACAGGTCAATAAAACAAAAAAGAAAGGGCTTTGCGGCTATGTTATGCTGTTCAAAAAGGCTGCGGCCAACAGTGCCAATGGCAGCGTCACCCCGGCAACAGGTGACGGGCATTAATAGCCGGCTGTCGACACTGAAAAATTTTCTTCCAATACAATTTCCCTGAAAAATTAAAGGTTACAAAAGCCGGAGCTTCTGCAACCCTTAAACCTTTAAACCCTTTGGCGTCGCTGCCGTTAACTAGGCTACCGGGACCATTACGTTTGCTTTGAACGTCTCGATAACTTTCTTCACGTCTTCAGAGCTCATTGGTATATAAAGCGGGAGGATGATACTGTTGTCACATGCATTTTCAGAGATGGGTAACGACACACCGGCATATTCTGTTTTATAAGCCGTTTCGCGATGCGAGGTCATAATGCCTCTGCGTGTCGATATTCCTGCATCCAGCATTTTTTGCATCAGGTCGTTGCGGCTGACGGGACAATTCTCGTTTAGATAGATGCTATAAGACTGGTAATTGCTGAAATAACCTTTCTCTTCTACCGGTAATCTTATAAAATCAATATCAGCGAACGCTTCATTGTACTGCATGGCTATTTTTCTTCTTTCTGCAACAATCCAATCCAGTTTTTCCAGCTGTTTGATTCCAACTGCCGCCTGTATATCCGTCATGCGGTAGTTGTAACCTACTTCAATATGATCTTCAAAAATCACTTTGGAAGATTCATGCCGGACCCGGTCATTTACTGACATACCATGTTGTCGCAGCAATTTCATTCGCTGGTAATAATCTTCCCGGTTGGTTGTAATGAAACCTCCGTCGCCGGTCGAAATAACTTTCCGTGGATGCAGTGAAAAACAAACAAGCTCGGAATGGCTTCCGATCTTTTTGTTTTGGTAAGCTGATCCTGCTGCACACGCGGCATCTTCGATCAGTTTTAGTTTATATTTTTCCGCCAGTCGTTGAAAAGCATCAATATCAGCAGGCATGCCAATTTGGTGTACTAGCAGGATCGCTTTCGTTTTTAAAGTGATCTTTCTTTCGGTGTCCTCTGCATCGAGGTTATACGTTTTTGGATTTACTTCTGCAAATACAGGTTTGGCTCCTACATATTTTATCGAATTGGCCGTAGCCACATAACTCATCGACGGGCAAATCACTTCATCGCCTTCCTTAATACCGGCGACGATCATCGCCAGGTGCAATGCCGTTGTACAATTGGAAACCGCTACTGCATATTTCGCACCCGTATACCGGGCAAACTTCTCTTCAAATTCAGCCACTCTCGGCCCCTGCGTGATCCACCCGGTAAGAATGGTATCATATGCCGCCTGTGCTTCATCAGCGGTCAGATAAGGTTTTGCTATCGGGATCATAATTGATTATTAAAGATGTTTAATTTATTATTGTCTGGTCACTCACCACTCACCCCGCCGTTACCTTAACCTTTGAAAAATACCAATCGGTTAATTCTTTCATTCCTTCTTCAATTGTTACTGTCGGCGTAAAACCCAACAATCTTTTTGCCTTCGTAATATCAGCCAGTCTTCTACTTACAGGATTATAAGATGTCTCTTCCCTGTATTCCGGTTTCAGGTCAGAATCATTTACTTTGAGTAACACGTCGAGTAATCCTTTCAGGCTTGTTTCTTCGCAGTTGCCTATGTTAAAAGCTTCGTCGGTAACATCTGACTGGAGGGCAGCAATATTTGCCTTCGCGATATCTCTCACATACACAAAATCCATGGTGGTAGACCCGTCGCCATAGATCAGCGGGCTCTTGCTGTCGCGGATACAATCAAGCCATTTGATCATCACTTCGGTGTATTTGCCATCGGTATCCATCCGGGGACCATATGCATTGAAATACCGAAGGGCAACATAATCGAGCCCATACATGAACTTGTAACTCCTGAATAACTGTTCACCCCACATCTTGGCTGCGCCATAAAAAGTCTGGTTATTATACGGGTTGTCGGTTTCCGGTGTAGGGAAATGCTGGGCCAGTCCATATACAGACGCGCTGGAACTGTAGATCACTTTTTTTACTTTATGCTTCTTACACAGCTCGGCTACCTCAAATGTTGATTTTAACATGACATCGAAACCATCTCTCGGGCTGGCTGCACACGCATTGATGCGAAGGGCTGCCATGTGAAAAACATAATCCGACCCGGCAATACAATGCTCCAGCTTGATCGTGTCACGGATATCACCTTCATAAAATTCAACGACGGGATTGTTAATGAACGACTTCATGTTCTCTTTACTGCCGCGGATAAAATTATCAATGATAATGATCTTCCTGGGTTGTAAAGGGATCAATTCTTCCACTACATAAGAGCCAATGAAGCCGGCTCCGCCGGTCACTACGATCACACTGTCTTTTATTTTATTGTGTTGCATGAGGGGTACTGTTTATGCTTAATAATAATATTCCTGATATGATTAATGTGAACCCGATAAAAGACGCCAGGCCCAGCTGATCTTTAAAAATATAATACCCGGCAATAATCGTCAGGATAAAATTAATACCTGCGGAAACCGGTATCACAAAAGTGAAATTAGCCGAGGACAGTGCTTTAAATATCACCAGCATGGAAACAAAGATCAAAGCAAAAGCGCCAATCACCTGTACATTCAGTAGAATGTTCACCCATTGATTGAAATTGGTCAGCACCTTCCCTTTCAGGTTCCACTTAATGATCGCTGCACCCGACACGTTCAGCAGGGCATATAAAGCGCAGTATAATACAGCTTTCATCATTTGTTCAATTCTTTAATATCGTCAATAATAAATACCTGGCGCTTGCGGCTTGCATCCAATGTACGCCAGAGGTATTCAGCGATAATACCGAGTGAAATATTGGTGATACCAAAACCGATCATCAGTATCGACATCATTGCCGGCCACCCGGCGGCCAGGTCATCAAATACCAGTTTTCTCACGATAATATAAACCGCCCATGCAATTCCTACAAAGAAAAAGGTGATGCCTACAATCGTTACGAACCGGATCGGTGCATAAGAAAAGGCAACAAATGAATCGATAAATAATTTGATCTTCTTCGACAACGTCCATTTGCTGACACCGGTCTGCCTTTCCCGTTTTTTATAGGTAATATTGGTTTGCCTGAAACCCATTCCCAGTATCTGCAGGAAGATCGAGGAATTCGCTTCCACATTTTTATTTACCTCAGCCGCTACCTTTTTATTGAACATCACAATATCAAATCCTTTCTCGGGAAAATTCTTAAACGCAAACTTCTTCATGAGGTAGGCATAGAACTTCGAGAACATTTTTTCACCCCATGATACTTTTGTGCTCTCCCGTTGCGCCCATACAATATCGTTACCCCCATCCATTAATTCTTTCATACGGATGATCAGCTCAAGGGGGTCCTGCAGGTCGGCATAGTTAAAACAGATATATTCACCGGATGCGTGTGCAATACCGGCCCGTAAAGCAGCATGTGAACCAAAATTCCTTGAAAAACTGATCACTTTTGCTTTATACGTTTCATGTTTCAGGGAAATCAGCCGGTCCACCGAATTGTCCCTCGATCCATCGTTCACAAAAATCACTTCGGCATCAAGTTGCCTGTTTTCCCGGAAAAAATCATTCAGGCTTTGCACCAGAAAAGGAATACCCTCATACTCATTGAAGATAGGTATGATGACAGTAACCAGTTTATTTGTATTCCCTTCCATAATTATTTAAAGCGTACCCTGATACTTTTAATAAATGTTGCCGGTGACATTACTTCACCATTCCGTTCAATCTCTTCTATTTCGAGCAGCCCTTCGGTACAGGCTACCATCACGCTGTTATTGGCTTTATTTAACCCCACAACATGACCGGGTATGGCATAGAACCTATCCGCCGGCATCACCGCTTTTGCCTTCCAGATAATGATCTTTTCATCGTTCATGAAACTGAATGCTCCTTTGTAAGGACGCGAAGACGCTCTTACCAGCCTGCAGACACTTTCAGCCGTTTGGTTCCAGTTGATCCGGCTGTCTTCCGGCAACCGGGGATAGCAACGTGATCCCCTTACCGTGCCTTTCACTTCGTACGCATCCGGCTGCGCGAGCACTTTTTGTATAGCTTCTTCATACAACACAGGTACGTCGGCCTCTGCCTGCTTCAATACATCAGCAATATATGTGTCTGCTGTAATCGGAATTGCTTTCCTGGCTACCACATCTCCCGCATCGAGCTCAGGGTCCATTTTATGGATATTTCCATTGATATAGCTTTCCCCGTTAATGATTGTCCAGTTAACGGTAGCATTTCCTTTATAATCCGGCAGGTTGCCCAGGTGAAAATTGAGGATACCGCATTCAAAAAGATCGAGGAAATTTTTGGGGATCGTGTACTTCCAGTTGACACTGATCGCTACGCGGATGCCGTTTTCCCTCACCAGCCTGATCAGCTCATCGTTATTCACGGACCTGATCATGAAAAAAGAAGCACCGCATTCACTTGCCAGCTTCTCAAAATCGGTATGCTTGATATCATATTCCTCGTAAGCCTCTTCCGTTACAATAGCTTTAAAGGAATATCCTTTTGACAAAAGATATTTTATCCCGTCATATAAATAACGTGAACGTCCAATCGCTACCAGGTTCGTGGTGGTACTCATCTTACATTAATTCCAATACAGAAATATTGTTATGCTTATGCTTGCCTGTTATCAATGCTTCGGCAGATTTTAGTCCCCCTGCCTGTAAACGGATGATGGGGTCAAAGCCAACTGCCGACGGCAATACACCCATATGCCCGCTATGCACATGCGCAGGAAAAAACCTTACCCCTTCATTCGCCAGCACCTTTTCATCAACATCGCCACAGTAGCGAAGTATATAAGGGTCCCGGAACCCGGCTTTAATCTGGCTGACGGAAAGAGACGTGTTCTCCCCTATCCAGTTCTGATCAAACGGGTAAGCCGTAAAAATGACAGCTTCGGCGTCTTTGTATTTCTCCGGCACTTTTACATCCGGAAAATTGCCGATCCATTCTACATTATCGAAATGATAGTTGTCGCGGTTCTCTTCTTTATCGATCACCGCCAATCCATCGCATACTTTTGAAACCACTTTTGCGATGTACGGGCCAAAATCGTTATTGCAGATCAGTACAAACTTATTTTTATAAGGTGTAATACCTGCATCGAAAATCTGTTTTACTGCCATATCACCCAGGTAATTGAATACATCCACTTCAGGATGTCTTTCATTGGTGGCGCCGATCTTAAATCCTCTTTCCCGGACATATTCGATATCCATGTCGGCATCTCTCCACTCCCATGCTTCATACATCAGGGGGATCACTACGCTGTCTTTGGCATATTGAAGCTTCTCTTTATTGAGCGGGCGAAGATGCCCGGAATTGGTGATCACATCGGCCTGCGCTATGACTTCCGGCGTCAGCTTATCTATTAATGTGATATCAAGCTGGCGGCAGGTACATTCAGCGATCAGCTTTTTCGTATTGTCAAAGATCTCCTCCACCGTTCCATAACGTGTCGTGCGGGTGAATGCATAGACCTTTGCACCGGCAATGGCAGCAAGCAGTGGCGTAACCACGTACGCTCCGCTGGCGGCCTCAGTCAGCACCGTCTTTCCCTTTAAATCCAACCCAAGGGCCTCAACGCGTTTAAACAGTTTGTCGATCAACATTCTTTTATTGGGCTAAAACCCATTTGTATTTTGTATTCTAGTAAGCATTCAATGTCTCAATCACATAATCCACATCAGCATCAGCCAGCTCGGCATACATCGGAAGTGAAAGGCAATGAGCCGCGAGGTATTCCGCATTCGGGCAGTCACCATTTTTATATCCAAGGTGTGCATATGCCTTTTGTAAATGGCAGGGAACAGGGTAATGCAAACCGGGAAAGATATTCTTTGCATTCAGGTACTTCATCAGGTCATCACGATCGGCCGTAGTCACTACAAACAAATGATAAACCGAGCAATGACCCTCCGGCTGCTTTTGCATCTTCAGCTTGTCATTCGTGATTTCTGCCTGGTATCTTTTAGCAATTGCCTGCCTGCGTTTATTCCAGTCGGGCAAATATTTCAGTTTAATGTTTAATGACGCCCCTTCCAGGCCGCCCATACGCATGTTGAAGCCCACTTCATCGTGGTAGTACCGCACAGTCATACCATGATTACGGAGACTTTGCAGATGCTTGTAATATGAGTCGCTGTTGGTAGTGAGCCCGCCCGCTTCACCACAGGCGCCCAGGTTTTTTCCCGGATAAAAACTAAAACATGCCATTTCACCAAAACCACCGATCGATTTTCCTTTATAGCGGGCACCTTGTGCCTGCGCAGCATCTTCAACCAGGTACAGGTCATGTTTTGTACAAACAGCCTGTACTGCATCGATATCAAAAGGCTGACCATATAAATGAACGCCAATTACCGCCTTTGTTTTAGGCGTTATGGCAGCTTCGATTTTTGCAGGATCAATTTCCCAGGTGTCTGGATCATTATCTACAAAGACAGGTGTGGCCCCGGTGTAGGAGACTCCCCATGCCGTGGCGATAAAAGTATTGGCGGGTATGATCACTTCGTCACCCGCGCCGATACCTAATGCAAGCATTGCCAGTTGCAGGGCAGATGTGCCATTGTCAACTCCTACGGCATATTTGGTTCCGCAGAACTGGGCAAAGCTCTTTTCAAAGCTTTCAACAAACGGACCGCCTGAAAACGCGGTATTCTCATATACTTTTTCAAATGCTTCAAATACTTCCTGTTTGATCTGCTGATGCTGGCCTTTCAGGTCGAGGCACGGTATTTTCTTTTCCATGAATGATCGTCTATGATTTGATTAAATGTTTTTAAAAAATTTTGCCGGGCTTCCTGCTACAATCGCATTGGGGGCAACATCTTTGGTGACTACGGCCCCGGCGCCTACTAATGCATTTTCCCCGATGGTAATACCGCATAAGATGGTCGCGTTGCTGCCAATTGACGCGCCTTTTTTTACATGGGTTTCTATCAGCTTCCAGTCTGCTTCCGTCTGGGGTGTGCCATCAGGACGGGTGGCCCGGGGAAAAAGATCGTTGGTGAACATCACACCGTGACCGATAAACACATTGTCTTCAATATGCACGCCTTCACAAATAAATGTATGGCTTGATATCTTACAGCTTTTACCGATCGACGCCCCTTTCTGTATTTCGACAAAGGCGCCAACACGGCTGTTATCACCGATGCTGCAACCGTAAGCATTTACGAAATTGAAGATCTTCACATTCTCGCCCACCTCAACATTGTTCAGGCTCTGTTTATCATTATTAATCGTGATTTTTTCCATGATGGCGGTCCTGTTTTATCTGATACAAACTTCTTTACCCTTGTTTTTGATAGATACCTGTGAGGCTTCCAGTATTCTTACTACCTGCCTGCCCAGGCACCCGTTTGCTTTGGGCTCTTTCTTATTGATGATCGATTGCACGAAATCATTTGCTACCCCCAGCAACGCTTCCTGTGTGGAGAGTTTGGGAAGATAAACATCGCCGGTACGATAGTCAACCATTATCGTTGTCTTATCATGCCCGTTCTTATGCTTATACGCTGTATCGTACACACGGATTTTTTCAGATGGCTCAAGGTCATTATACACGATCATCTTTTCATCGCCGCCGATCAGCGTCTGTCTTACCTTCACCGGTGACGTCCATGACACATTAAAATGAGCAATGAAATCAGAATCGTAATTGACAGTCATGTAAGCGATGTTCTCTATTCCGTTCTGTGTATGCGATATACCGGTTGCATTGATGCTTGCCGGCGTTTCTTTGACGAGATAGGTCAGGATAGACAGATCATGAGGCGCAAGATCCCATATTACGTTTACGTCCGGTTGAAATAAGCCAAGGTTGATACGGCTTGAATCAAAGTAACGCGGTGTACCGATCACTTTGCCATCGATGAGCTCTTTCATTTTTTGTACAGCACCGGTATAAAGAAAGGTATGATCGACCATTAATGTAAGGCCTCTCTTGGCGGCCATTTCGATCAGTTCGTCGGCTTCAGCAGCCGATGACGTCATGGGCTTTTCAATCAGCACATGTTTACCTGCCATCAACGCCTTTTTAGCAAGCGGGTAATGGCTGAATACGGATGTAGCGATAACAACGGCATCAATCTCTGTGTCGTTGATGATGTCATCGGCATCCTTTACTCCTTTAACAGATGGAAATACTTTAGCTAATACAGCCAGGCGTTCCGGCCGGCCATCGGCCACGGCTTTCAGCGTGCAATCGCTGGCAGCAAAGAAATTTCTGGCCAGGTTAGGGCCCCAATACCCGTAACCGATAATCCCAAGGTTTACAGTTTTCATCGCTTGTACAAATTATAAGCTTTATTAAAAATTATAGTGACTGCTTGTGTCAGGTACTATTGTCCGGTTTTTCTGAACAGGGGATTTTCAGAAGCCACATCTTTCGGGTGGGCCGATGACCGGGTCTTTGAAGGCAGATCAGGATTTAACTAAAGGGATAAACGATAGAACATTGGGCACTCTGGATTCCGGTTCTTTTGTATCGAAAGACGGTTATTTTTATCTTTTCGTTGACCGGTACTCTAATCAGGATAGCTGTCGCAAAATAATAAAATTATTTCCGTATTTTTTATAGTCTGAGTCAAAAAATTCTTTCGGTAAAATACCTGCCTTATATGGATCATGGAAAAGCAAGAGCGCCCTTTAAACAGTGATTATTAGCCTGTAATAAGGGATTTTACGCTTGTTAAGGGCAAGGTTTGCCGTCCTGTATCTTGAATTTTTCAACTTAATTTATTACGTTTAACGTTTTTTGCAATCGCCGCATATGACAACTTATAAACCATCCGCCACCTTCTTTGAAAGAATGAACCCCCGCGTTTTTTTCTTTCTTGTGTTCCTGTACCAGCTCATTTTTACTTTCCAGGGCGTAGATCTTTCAGATGAAGGGTTTTATGCTACGTTCTACCAGCAGATATTTAAACACCCCGAAGCCACCACTTACAATTTCATGTTTTACCTTTCCGGTGTTATCGGCGGAGCATTTGACTATGTCTTCCATGGCCTGGGTGTCTGGGGCTTACGCTTTGCCGGTGTTTTGGTCACTACCTATACTGTAATTGTTACCTACAACCTTTTAAAGCGATACCTCAATCCCGGCTATCTCAAGATCGGGTTGCTGCTGGTATTGCTATTTATCAACAACAACCTGAAGGAAATTCATTACAACGACCTTTCTGCGTTGTTTAATATGCTGACCATTGCTTACCTGCTGGCCGGTTTGAGAGAAAATAGACCGGGCAAACTATTCCTGGCCGGCTTATTTGTTTCGCTTTGTGCATTCACCCGTTTGCCCAATATATTATCACTCGGCCTGGGCCTCGGTATATTTTATTATGGATTCCAGAAAAAGAACAGCCTGAAAGTACAGATCGGCCAGGCACTGAGCTTTGGGAGCGGATTTATCTTTATGACAGGCGTGATCCTTTTATTCATGAAGATGGTCGGGCACCTGCCCGTTTTTCTCAACACGATAAAATTGCTGCAAAAGATGGGGCAGGGAGGCAAAGACAGCTTTTATGGCCCGATGGTATTGATAAAAAATTTCCTGATCACTTATACCGGCGCTGTAAAATATACGTTGTTCTTTGCTGTCGCCGCCTTGATTGCAGCTATTGCGGCCAACATTTTCAAAAAGCAATCGTTTTACCAGAAATGGCTGGTTGCTGCAGCCCGGTGGACGATCATAATCGGCTTCTGTTACCTCATCTATTCGGGCAGGATCGACCTGGACATGCTCGTCTATATTTTTGCAGGAATTGTAATGATCACGACATTCCTGATCATCTTTTCACCGGTAAGCGTTGACATAAAATTTTTGGCGCTTACGGGTTGCTATATATTATTGACCTACCCTTTCAGCAGTTCGGCCAGTTTATTTACCGTTGGTAAATACTCTTTATGGCTTTCTTTCCCGATCGCTGTTGACTACATGTTTAATATCCAAACTCTCGGGCGTATCACAGTATGGAAGAAAAGCATTAAGCTGCCGGCATTTTTGTCTTTTAAGGGAACGACATTAAACGGCGTCTGGACAAGCGTTGTTATAGTGTGTGTTTTTGCCTGCCTGTATTTCACGTACTATTATCCGTTTTTTGACAAACACGACAGGCTTGGCATGCACTACTCAGTTAACAACAAATACATGAAAGGTATCTATACCACCAAAGAGAGAGCCGATGTATTAAATGAGTTGCTTGATGCCAGCGCAAAATACGTGCAGCCCGGCGAGCAGGTACTTGCTTATCATTCCATACCCATGTATCACTACTGGACGGAAACCATTCCCTATCTCCGGAATTCCATGCCGTGGTTTTATGATGCGCCTTTATTCAGTGATGAATTAAAGCAAACCCTCCAGGAAAAAAAGGTCCTGCCGGTTGTTGTGCAGCAGCTGAAAAAAACAGTGGGGAATGCCGGTAACTGGCCCGAAGAGCCGGCTGTTTTTGACTCAGCCTGGCATAAAAAGAATGAACCAAGGGATAGCGTCCTCAACCAATTCTTACAGGAGCATCACTATACCGAAGTCTGGAAAAACAATATTTTTAAGATCCTGGTCCCCCGGAAAGATTCGATGCAAAGCGCAGCTGTTCAGTAGGCTTTCCCGGTTTTTATATTCCGGCAATATCAGCTTATTGCGCCAGTGAGATCCTGACCTGTACCCCGCCTCTTGTATTCGTGATCGGGAAGGCATTACTGATCTTGGGGATGTTCCTGTTCTGCTCGAAGTAAAGTTTCATACTTACCCGTTTATTCAATATGTAGTCAATGGAAGGGGCAATACGGATGACCTTTTGACCGGCAGTTCCGAATGATGTGCCCTGGTCCAATTTGCTGTTGGCAGTTGCATCATCACGCAAACTGAAATCGAAACGGAAGGTTACATCGTTATCCAGCTTCACTTCTCTCCGGAACAACGTGATACCGTTCTTGAAAAGCGGTACTCCTTTTTTACGCCAGTTAATACCAATAGTGAATTCAGTGGAGCGATTTTCCGCAAGCTGGTAATCGATCAGGCTCAGGCTTAATGTGCGGCTCTTCCTGAACTCAACCCTTGTTTCTAATTGATTGGTGAATGTCATATCCACTTCTATCAACGGGTCAAATTGTTCCTGGATCGTTACATTGGGAACGAGGAAATAAGGAACAAATCTTCTTTGACCGGCGGTAGTATCTATGAATTCAGGGAAACCGGTATGAAAAGGATCCTGGAATAATAACGCCGTATTAAAACTGTTCATGCTAAGGGTGCTGTGATAGCCATGACGGATAGTTACATTGGAGAATATTTTTTCCAGCCCCGGGATCTTTGACAGGCCATTATAGCTGACGGACCAGTTGGGCCTGGGTATAATTCCACGGAATGGATTAGAGTTCAGCTTAGGGTTGTCATTTTTGATCAGGGCTATCTTCGTCGGATCTTTTTTAGTATAAGCGGCGATAAATGCCGGTATCACGACATCCTGTGCATAGCGTCCATAACCATCATAATAACCTTCGGGATCGATCGAACCGTTTGAATATGGATTCTTGGGGCCCAAACGTTTCGAAAGCAATACACGGTTGGCTTCAAACTTTTTGAATGTTTCGGATACAACGTTGGGGTCAAACTTTTCGAACAGCGTTTGATAAGAAATATAACTTACGCTGAAGCTTCCCATGGCATAAGGACTTAACCGGGTCAGCCCGGCGGAGCCTGTTGTGTCTTTGTATAATTCAGAATATTGTTTATCGAATGTTTTGTCAAAATTGATGTCAATATTAAAATCGCGTAACGGACTTATCTGGGCCGTAATGTTCATCCGCTGATTGAACCGTTGCTGTATCATCGCAGAAACCAGCGGATCGCGGGACAATAATCCCCTGCTTCCAAAACGGTTTATCCAGCTTGTGTCGGGCTGATAGCCGAAGATAAAATCATAGCCGGGCTGCCCGCTTTTGGGATTGGAGCCCAATACCCTTGTGCTGTCCATATAACCCGGCAGCGTAGTGCCATAATCTTCGGTGTATTGAATACCTACCCTTTTCAGTGAAGTGACCAGGCCACCAACAGCCCTTACTGCTCCGGGAAGTTCCAGCGGTGCATTTTTTCTTTCCTGGCGCAGTCTTCTGCGTTCTTCTCTTGCCCTCTTCCTCATTTCTTTTTTTGCTTTTCTTCTTTCTTTCGGGCTCATTTTTGCGAGTGAGTCGGGACTGATATACCAGGAGGGCTTTGGTTTTTCAACCTTATCATTCCGCGTATTTTTATCGGCAGGCTTGGTTTTATCTTCTTTTTTATTTTTATCATCCTTGGCGCCGTTCTTAGGTGGCGCGGGAGGAGGAGCCGTGTTAATGGCTCTTAAGAACCGCGATTTGTTGTAAAGCTGTTCGAAGTTCAATTCTCCATTGACAGTTCTTGTCTGTGTGTTGGATAATGTATTACCCAGGCTCCTGGCAAGCAACGAAGCGGCTAACCAGTTGTACCGGGTCGCATAAGAAGCTCTGAGGGTGGTCCAGTCGAGCAAGGGGATTTTTTGCGTAGGTACAGTATAAGTAACTGTTGCGCTTTGCTGGTATTGGGTGTTACGGCCTCCTTTAAAGAAATTAGTGCGCACAGAGTCTTTTTTCTGTTTCGTATCGATACGGCCAAAGGGTTCATCAATACGTGCATTATTGGTTGCCTGGAAATCGATATTGATCGAACGTGTCAGGCTCCATTGCAAAATATAATACCGGTCGAAGGTGAAATACTTATTATAGGTTTCAGGTATTTTATAGAGGCTGCTGCCGCCGATGTTGCGGATACGTGTGGCCCCAAACTGCCTGAAGACATCGGCTTTGAAGGATAGCTGTGAAGGAATAAAATTGAAATTGAAATCCTTGATAAATGTCAGCCATTTCGATCTTGACTTGATCAATCGCTTAAACGGCTCAATGTATTTGGGCTGCGGAGCATAATTATATCCTACAGCGGCCCGTGTACGCGTCAGCTCATCATTTTCTATCAGCGGATCATGATGGACCGTACTGATGTAGGAATAATTCAGGTCAATATTGGACAGGCTCCAGATCTTCGGACGCTTACCGTCTGTCTTCAATTTTTTAATGTTGGTAAAATTCAGCGTCTTGATCGTTGTTACGTCCTGTGAATAATTCCGGATTGAATCTTTCTTGTCCTTACCCGATGCTTCATTGATTTTTTGCCTTAGCAAAATGTCCTGGTCAAGCGGGTCATATTGGGGAGTAGAACTGATGCGGCTGATGCCCGCGTAAACCGGTATCTGTAATCCAAGTTTCTTGGGCAACAATTTGCCGGCCTCAATATTGGTGGATGCATCAAACGTATAAACATCTTCGCGGCTTCGCTGATTCACCCTGTCTTCCAGGTTACCAAACCCCGCTGTCTTGATGGTACCGGCAAGATTGATCCCGCCGAGATCAGCCAGCTTAATATCCATTCGCGCCAGTGCAGCCGCGCCGCCTTTTTCATCCAAATGTGAAAAGCGCAGCTCATTGAACCAAACCTCGGCACAGGTAGGTTCGGTCCTTTCATTCTCCACGGCCAGCATCATTCCTCTTACCTCGCCAAGATTCGGATTACCGATAATTCCAAACGTTCTTCCATTTGCCAGTGTTTCGGAATAATAAAGCGAAGATGAAAAACCGGCATTATTTCGTCGTGATTTCAGCCTGGTGAGTTCCTGCAGGTCAAAATCAAGGTTATTGACCTCGGGCCAGATCTTCAGGCTATCCCTTTCACCCCACAGTGTCTTTTTCAGGGGGATCCTTACTTCGTAGTAGTTACCCTGGAAATCATTTCCAATCCTTATGATGGCTACCAGCGAACCATCCTGCACCCTGCTTTCATCACCTCTTGCCTCAGCATGAATGAACATCATCAGCTTCCCGTACTGACGCATATCCAGGTTCATTGTTTTGAATACCCCCCGCGCCTGTTTGGTCTGGAGATCGCAAACCTGCACACTCAGTGACTGTTCATTCAGGAAAAGCTGGACATTATTATTGCTTAACTGTTGTTGTCTTTCAATTCCCGGTGGTATTACATAGTGAATCGGCTCTCTCTGGTCATTTTCCTCGAGGTTCACCGCGAGTGTATTGAAGATAGTTGGATCGTTAGGAGGTAAATTCACATAATTACCGGATGTGTCGATATTATACTGGAACTTCCTCCATTGATTACGCACCAATTCAAACTTACCAAACCGAAGCACCACTGAATCATCAAACCCTGTCATAAACATCCGGATAAAACGTATCGATTTGAAATCGGGAATGTTTCCCACCTTGCTTTCAAATTCTTTGACAGGAATACGGAAAAGATACCAGGTTTCGGTACGGGTTGAATTGTCAGCCAGCTTTACCGGTATAGTTCTTACATCCGTGATAAAATTGCTGCCGGCGCTCATGAAAGGTTTGATATCTACTTTGTACTGGAAATATTCCTCTACTTCATTCAACGTATTATCCCGGTTCAACTCTTCCGCGTCAGGATATTGTGTAAATGCATTTACATACTGGCTGTTGTTGCTGGCAATGGGTGAATTCCCATGCGGGTTATTGATGTCTTTATATCTTCCCAGTATCCCGACATGGCCAGCATCAAAGCTTCCATCCCGGTAAGGTTTGAAATTATCGGCCGAGGGATCGGTCTGCGCCTTTGCGGCGGCACCTGCAGGCAGGCTTGCCAGGTAAGCGCTGAATTTATTTCTTTCTTCATCATCTGTCAATCCATCAAAGCCTACATCCTGGTACTGGCGGTCCTGTGCTTCATTGCTGAATGCATTTGTTACCTGTAAAGGATTGGAAGGCACTTTACCCCAAACCGTATTGTTATCCACCGGTGCATTGTTGGTCGGTGTCGGCAAGCCGTTTTCGTATTGGCGTTTGCCGTCCTTTAAAATGTCCTCTGATATGTTTCCAAGGTTGATATAGAGCTTACCGGTACCACTCGGGTTAGCGGTATTTTTGATAAACGGATCCTGCAGCCAGAACTCGATGAACTCAATATTACCTGTTTCAAAATCGATCTGGTCGATATTGCGCTGGATGCCTCCCCACCTTGATTGCGGGTTTAATAATCTTCCATCAGGACCTATACCTGCTGAATTACCCGTGGGAGCTACATTAAAGTTGTACGGACCCCTGTCTTTCGGATAAAAAGCCAAATCAAATGTGGTAAGAAGTCCCTGTCCAAAATCGTTGGTACGTTGCGGGAATATTTCTGTTTGCAATACCTGTCTCGTTTCCGGTTTGGACAATTCGGCGAGGTCAGAACGCAAAGGATTATTGCTATTGTTTCTTTCCTGCAATACAGGTTCGATATTATACCATGCAAGTTTGGCCCTGTTGTAACCGTATTCCAGGTTATTATTGAGGGCCGCTTCGGGAAACAGTTGCGGGGTGGAAGCAAGGTTCCAGCTGATCAACGGGAATCGCAGATCGATCGAGGAGCGTGTTCCTTCAAAGTCATCAATATAAACCTGGCCGTCATTCCCTTTACCTATCTGCGGAGCATGGCCGGGCACCAGTACAGCACCTTCCGCATAAGCAGAAATTGACGACATTTCTTTTGTTGAATAAAAAGGAAGTTTATCCAGCCATTTGGTAAGACGCGGTAAATCGCTGCGATAGTCTGCATCCAGTCCGTACATCTTATTACGGATCGGGTCATCACCGTATGATTGTTTAACAAAGAATGGTCTTTCGCCTAATTTGACGAATGTACCACCCAGCGTTAATTTTTTATTGGCAAGGTAATCCACCCGCACGCCCATATAGTTTCGCTGCTGGATACCAAAGGCAGCCTGGTTCTCATATTGAATATTTACAGGCACACCTGAATTGATAATTGCCTGGTTAATGACCTTTAAAGTTCCCAGGTCATAGTTTATTTCATAGTCGACATTCTCCAGCAGTGTTTGACCGCCCGCAGTAACCGTCACGGACCCTCTTGGAATATTATACCCTAACTGGTAATCGCTGTTGCCTGTTGAAGATGTTTTGGACTTGCCTTCGATCTTAAACCGGTTAAGGTTGGCATAGGTTTGGGCGATCGCCTTGATCGTATCATATAGCGGGTAAAAAAGGTATTTATCACGGGCGGCCTGGTTGGCGTACACATAATCCAGGTCATGGCCAAAGGGTTCAAGTACGGGGAATATCACGCGGCTCATTGAAGAAATTACTGTAAACCCTTCCACGAAGTCAAACTTGCCATCGGGCTGCGGGTCATTCTGGTTGTTCAGTGTATCCAGGTGCACCTGTTGCAGTAAGGGCTGGCCCCTGTATTGTGGAAGCACATCATCGGTAGGAGGCAAATATCTTTTTTCACCAAGGCTCGGCTCTTCATACAAAATATTCAGATCAAAATCCTGGCGCTCCAGCTGGCCAAAACCAACAGAGTAAACGTTTTTCATCATCAGGTCCCACAAAGGAAGGTTGGTACGCTGCGATGTAGCTTTTAATAATTTTAAGAATAATACTTTCTGCGAGGTGCCGCTTGAATCCGGCGGTACATCCTGCGAGAATTCCCCCACCTGGTAGGTGCGTCCGTTATAGGTATATTGAAATGCTATACCCAATACTTCTTCCGGCTGCAATGTCTGGTTCAGCGAAATGAAACCTATCTGCGGATTGAAATAATATTCTGAAGGCTGAAGCTTACGTGCAAATGTTTTTTCAAATTCCTGGACCGGCGCCATATTCAGGCCAAGCAGTCTTGACTGTACCAAGGCAGAATTACGGTTGTTGGCATCGCTGATAAGGGTAGCATAAAGAGTATTGGCCGCATTAGATGGTTTCGGATCGGTTGAGCCGCCCCATTGAGGATTATAAGGCTTGCTCTCGCCAAGGTCCATCAAAGCCACGATATCCCTGGTATCAGTGGTGGCGGCAACATTACGATTGGTCACCCATACTTCTACGCGCAGGATCTGTACCTGTGAATTGACGATGGGCAATTGCCGCATTGCCTTATTGTAATTGTCGTGGAAATATTGCGCTAACAAAAAGTGCCGGTTCTCTTCATATTCATCGGCTTTTAATGAGAATATCTGTGTAGCGGACCCTCCCTCCAGCCCTAATGACTGGCGCTGCGCCCGCTGGTTGGCCAATACACCGGTAATAAATAATTTTCCGAATTGTAATTGCGTCTTTACCCCGAACAAGGATTGGGCGCCCGGTATCAATGTACCTTTCGATGTAAAGTTTACATTACCCAGCTGGAACTGTTTAACGATCTCATCGTCTCTGCCATGATAATCGAGCTTCAGCTGGTTTTCAAACTCGAAATTGGCAAGGGTGTTATAGTTGATAGGTAATTTCAATTTATCGCCGATATTGGCATCTACCTGCAGCTGGGCGTTCATGTTGAAATCCAATCCGCCATTTTTCCTCGCTCTTTCCGGTAAGGTCGGGTTCTTGATATTCTGGCCCTGGTAACCGCCTAGTATGTCAACATATCCAGATGGACGTATATCAATCTTACCTGTGCCCACGATACGGTTAAACCAGTCATTGGACACCTTGAATTTAGGCCGGAACAGCCGCCGGTTCATATCAGCCAGCATACTGGCACGCCTGCGGAAATATTCATCTTCATCTTTCCTGCCCTGGAGCCGCAGAAACTCTTCCATCGAATACGCGGTGGGGGTGCGGTAATATTTGTTGCCTATTTTTTCTACGATATAGTATTGCCTGGTCACCGGGTCATATTCAATAGTTCTTTTATTGAACGAGGTATCCCGGAAATCAAACGTATTACGATTTGGATAGGTATAAGGATCACCATACCGGTCGGTGCGGTAAGGAAATGTGTCGCGGGGATTTTGTTGGTAAAAGGCTGAACCGGAATAGAAGGCATTACCCGAATGGCGGGCATTTGCCTGCAGGCAGAAGGCAAAAGATAAAGCTGTTGCTACCAGCGTACGGAGGATATGTGCTGACTTACAGTTCAATGGTTCTCACAATAAATTAATTCCGGTAAAGGTGGATGATCAGAGGATACGGAGTGTTTTTTTGATTAAATCTTCAACCGGCAGGTCTGGCTCATTCGCAAGCACCTTGGAAAGGGCCTGCTCCGCAGCCAATCGGTTAATGCCTAAAGCCGTCAGAGCAATTAACGCATCCTGCTGCAAAGTATTGTTTTTCATAGCCGGAATATTTGTTACCAAAGACTGCTTAGTCAATTTGTCACGGAGCTCCAGCACAATGCGTTCGGCGGTTTTTTTACCGATGCCTTTTATCCCTTCCAATGTCCGCACATCGCCGTTTACAATGGCCCTGCTTAGTTCCTCCGGTTTCATGTATGACAACATGACCCGCGCCGTGGAAGCGCCGATGCCGGAGACACCTATCAGTTGCTGAAACATCTCCTTTTCGGAATGGTCAAAAAATCCAAAAAGGACATGAGCATCTTCCCGCACCAGCAGGTGCGTATACAACGTTCCTTTTTCAAGATCCTGGATGCGTGAAAAGGTATTCAGGCTTATCTGTACTTCATAACCGACGCCGTTTACTTCAACTTGTACCGAAGCCGGTGATTTATTCACAAATTCACCTTTCAGGTATGCTATCATGGCGCGAAAATAAGGGAAAGTAATTGAGCCGGGAGTGGGAGTAAAGAGTCGGGAGTCGGAGCAGCCTTACAAACAGATCAATGATCAAACCTGCATATCCCCGTTAATTAAAACACTTCTTGTATCCTTCTGCACAATCAACAATCTTCAACATCCAACATCAAACATCCAACATCCGACATCTTAACTATCTTTGCCCGCAATAATTTTACTAAAAGGAAAACGATGAGCAAAAAGATCACTGCTGCCATCACCGCAGTCGGAGGATATGTACCCGATGATAAATTAACCAATTTCGATTTGGAAAAAATGGTGGATACCAATGATGAATGGATACGTACAAGAACAGGTATCGAGGAAAGGAGGATCCTGAAAGGAGAAGGCAAAGCGACATCTGACCTGGTAGTTCCTGCAGTAAAAGAGCTGTGCCGCAAAAGAGGCATAGATCCTATGGAGATCGATTGCCTGATCGTGGGTACGGTCACACCGGATATGGTGTTCCCGGCAACAGCGAATATTGTTTGTGATAAGATCGGGGCGAAGAAAGCATGGAGTTTTGATGTAAGTGCGGCCTGCTCGGGTTTTTTGTATACACTTACCTTAGGTGCCACACTGATAGAAAGTGGCCGGTATAAAAAAGTTGTAGTCTGCGGTGCCGACAAGATGAGCGCCATTATTGATTACAGCGACAGGGCCACCTGTATCATCTTTGGTGATGGTGCCGGCGCCGTCCTGTTAGAGCCCGGCGAAGAAGGTTATGGTGTACTGGACAGTATTTTGAGAAGCGATGGAAGCGGGTGCCAATACCTGCACATGAAAGCTGGTGGTTCTGCAAAGCCGGCGTCGATTGAAACCGTTATGGCTAAAGAACACTATGTTTACCAGGATGGCCAGCCCGTTTTCAAATTCGCTGTAAAAGGAATGGCCGATGTAAGCGCCGAGTTATTGGAAAAAAACAACCTGACTGGCGATGATATTGCATGGCTCGTACCTCACCAGGCTAATCTCAGGATTATCGATGCGACAGCTAACCGGATGGGATTACCCCGGGAAAAAGTAATGATCAATATCAACAAATATGGTAATACCACAGCCGGCACCATTCCTCTTTGCTTATGGAACTGGGAGAGCAAACTAAAAAAAGGTGACAACCTGGTGCTGGCAGCCTTTGGTGGCGGCTTCACATGGGGCGCTACATTGGTGAAATGGGCCTACTGATCTATACCGCTTTCTATTTTATGCCGGCGCCCGAGATCATTAGTACTTATGGTTAGTTTTGAACAAAACAATTAGGATGGATAAAGATTTCCCGCTTTCCGGATGGAGTTCAGTGGCTGTTCATGGTGGTCATAAGCAGGACCCCCTGTATGCGCATTTAATTCCTATTTATGCAAGCAGCACATTTGTTTATGATGAGGCCGAACAGGGCATGCGCCGGTTCAGCGGAAAAGAAGAAGGATTTATCTATTCCCGCTGGGGCAATCCCACTTTTACTGAGGCAGAAAATAAGATTGCTGCGCTGGAAACTTTTGGCATTGAATACAACGGATCGCCGGTAACCGCAAAAGGGATTTTACATGCTTCCGGCATGGCGGCTATCACCACATTATTACTGGCAAACCTGAAGCCGGGTGATAAGATACTTACGCATTTTTCCCTGTACGGCGGAACGGAAGAATTGATCACGAATGTTTTGCCACCGCTGGGCATTACTGCGGTTATTGCAGACCTTCGCGACCTCAACAAGGCAGAAGAGCACATCAAAAAAGATAAAGCTATCCGGATGCTTTATATTGAAACACCTGCCAACCCAACAATCCAGTGTGTCGACATCGAAGCGCTGACAACCCTGGCTAAGCAAAACAACCTGGTCACTGCCTGCGACAATACTTTTGCAACACCTTATTTACAGCAACCGTTCCGGTTTGGTGTGGATTTTATCGTTCATTCCACTACCAAGTTCCTGAATGGGCACGGCACTTCTATCGGCGGTATCATGCTGGGTCGCGACACCAGCTTCATGAAAACAAAAGTGTATACGCTCGCAAAGACCCTTGGCGGTAACGCCAACCCGTTTGATGCCTTCTTGCTGATCAATGGAATGAAGACCCTCGAAATACGAATGGAACGGCACTGTTCCAATGCCATGGAGGTAGCGAAATTTCTGGAAAAACATCCCGCTGTTGGCAAAGTAAATTATACAGGGTTACCTAATCATCCCGATCATCACACTGCCATGAAACAAATGCGTCATCCCGGTGCTATGCTGAGCTTTGAACTGAAAAAAGGATTGCAGGGCGGTATTGATTTTATGAATAAGCTCAAAATGTGTGTGCGCACCGTTTCATTAGGAACATGTGATACACTTCTCTCCCATCCTGCATCGATGACACATTACAGCGTGCCCAGGCCCGAAAAAGAAAAATATGGGATAACAGATGGGTTGGTACGAATGAATGCAGGAATTGAAAATGTACAGGATATTATCGCGGACCTTAACCAGGCGCTCCTTTAATGCCTCGCCACGATCCTGAACGTTGATGATGTACTTATGCAACGACTTGTTCTGCCCCGGTGTCACAGGCTTTTTTCTTCGATACAGCAGCATCGGGCTTAATGTTGGGTTCAGCTTTAAGTTATAAATTTGAGAATGGAACCTCACATACGCAAAGCAGTCAGAGAAGATTGCCCGCGACTGCTGGAATTAATCAAAGAGTTAGCCGTCTACGAAAAAGCTCCCGATGATGTTACCGTCACTATGGATCATTTCATTGAAAGCGGTTTTGGCAAACAACCCGTATGGTGGGCTTTTGTTGCCGAAGTAGACGGAAAAGTGGAGGGCTTCGCGCTGTATTATATCCGCTATTCAACATGGAAGGGCCAGGCAATGTATCTCGAAGATATTATCGTTACAGAGTCCATGCGTGGCAAAAAGCTGGGCAAGCTTTTATTTGACCGCCTGGTTGAAGAAGCAAAGGAAAAAGGATGGAACCGCATCATCTGGCAGGTGCTCGACTGGAATGAGCCGGCCATTAATTTCTATAAAAAATACAACACCTCCTTTGATCACGAGTGGGTGAATTGCAGCCTGTATGTCTGAATCGTTGCCGCCTGCCCACCCTTCAATGCCATTAAAACAAAATAGTTTTTTTACTCAAAATAGCAGATATTGCAGAACGTTATCCGTAGTCTGCATGGATAAACGGTCTTCTTCTTTGGCAGGTCAGTCTGCCGCAAAATTCATCTCCTGAGAATCCCGCGCCCAGTTTCCTTCTAAAACCTCTGCCTGTCTGTTCCTTGTTCCTGTCTAAAGCCGCTGGAGTTACCGTTCCCCGCTTTCAATTTGAAATCGCATACTCATGATTAAATTCTGCCTGCCTGCGCTGGTGGTTGCTGCATTCCTTTCTCCCTTTGCAGTTTTATCACAACAACCATCCCGTGGTGAACGACCATTCATTGACCTGGATAAACTGCCGGCTGACGCGTATGAAAAAGGCAAACTAAGTATCAGGTTCAGGGCAAATGACTCATCGTTTCTCCTGGAAAATCCGGGAAGAACGACAAGCGGGATCATCCGTTTTGGCAATAACGCAGTTGACCGGCTGAATACAAAATTTGCAGTAAAAGATGCGCGAAGAATTTTTGAACAAGCTTTAGCAGACAAACAATATGAGTCACGTCATAAAGCATGGGGTCTTCACCTGTGGTATGAATTGGACCTTCCCGATAGTATCAATGTCATCGATGCCGTAAAAGCATATGCTGCATTGGATATAGTTGAGGTTGCAGAACCACGCTACAGGAAAGTTTTATATGATCAGTTTAATAAATACACCTGGTCGCCGGCTGATCCGCAATATGCCAACCAGTGGCACTACAATAACAGCGGTCAGCAGGGCGGTACTCCCGATGCAGATATCGATCTCCCGGAAGCATGGGATATCCAGAAAGGGATGCCGAATGTAATCGTTGCTGTTGTAGATGGAGGCGTTGATACTGCGCATCCTGATCTCCGGCCCAATTTGTGGATCGGCCCGGGCAATCGTTTCGGATACAACTTTGTTACCAATAACAGTAAATTAAGTCCCGATGATCATGGATGTCATACGGCCGGGACAATCGCAGCCGTAAATAATAATTCAATTGGTGTGAGTGGTATTGCTGGTGGTGATGGTACGCCTGCAAGCGGCGTAAGAATTATGAGTTGCCAGGTTTTTGCAGGCGGTTCATCTGCTTCTTCTTTTGCCTCCGCATATATATTCAGTGCCGACAGGGGTGCTGCCATCTCACAAAACAGCTGGGGTTATACTGTCGCCGGTGCTTATGAACAGTCCGTGCTGGATGCAATTGATTATTTTATTCAATACGGCGGAGGTACGGTGTTGGGAGGAGGTCTTGTAATCTTTTCTGCCGGTAACAACAACAACTATCAAAGAGATTATCCGGGCGCGTATCATCGTGTGATCAGTGTAGCGGCAACCAACAACATGGACCAGCGATCATGGTACAGCACGTATGGCCAGTGGACAGATATCAGTGCGCCCGGTGGCGAAACAAATTCGGTCAATGCCCGCGGTATATTAAGCACTATCAGTGTTGCCAATGGCAGCTATGCTTATATGCAGGGAAGCAGTATGGCATGCCCGCATGTAAGCGGCGTTGCTGCATTGATTGTCAGCCAGGCCCCGGGCCGTCTTACCAATGACGATGTAAAGAGCATTTTATTAACCACCACGGATAATCATTATGGCGTGAATTCTTCGTTTACCGATCAGCTGGGCACCGGGAGGTTAAATGCATTTAACGCATTGACAAAGACGAACCAGGTAATAGCCAACCCGGCGGTAGACACCGTTGCAGCTTTTAACGTCAGTTCGACCGATTGTAGCAGTGTCAGTCTGAACTGGACAAAAAACGCGGTCAATAACGATGTGATGATAGCAGTAGCGACTGATAAAAGTGATGTTTTCGGAATTCCGACAGGCAGCTACGTGGCGGGCGATAATGTAGCGGGTGGGGGAAAAATCATTTATAAGGGAAATGGCGCCAACTTTACCTGGCCGGTTGAATTGCTTGATTCGGTTTATTACTATTTTAAAATATGGAGTGTAACAGCAACAAATAAATATAGTGCCGGCAAAGTAAAATTCATTATCAGGAATTCAACGCAGTCTCCCGTTACTGATTTTACCGCGATCAACGATGACTGCCACGTCAATCTCGCATGGACAAAATCGGCCACCTGCCCTGCGCCCGAAGTGATAATAGCCATCAATTCAACGAACCTGTTTGGGTGCCCTTCGGGAGACCTCGTGACTGGTAATACCCTACCCGGGGGCGGTACGATCATTTATCGCGGCAGCGCCTCATCCTTTAATCATACGGGTTTGGGTGATAGTAGTAATAGCTATTACGCGGTATGGGCTGCCGGTTCTTCTTTTTATTCGATCATTCCAAAAATAGTTTTCGGGAGTTCAACAAGCTATTTGCCGGTATTCAATGCAACGGCCGTTGCTCCATCGCAGATCAATCTTGACTGGACAAAAAATTCCTGCTTCAGCGGAAATGTCCTGGTCGCCTGCAATACCTCCGGTACTTTTGGTAACCCCTCCGGAACATATACAGCAGGAAGCAGTATCAACGGTGGCGGCACCGTTTTATATACCGGTGCATTAACGGCCTTCAACCATACGGGCCTTACTCCGGCAACTGCTTATCATTACAGGATCTGGCCGATTGTATCAAACGGCGTTTATGGTATCAGCAAATCCAGGTCAGTTACTACATCCTGTGGAAACGGTACATTAAATCTCCCGGTAACCGACAACTTTAATTACACAAACTATAATGTGTGCGAATGGGATACTGTATTTATTTCACAGGCAAACGGGGTGAACCGGCCGCAGGTAAGCCTGGTAACTGCAGGTGATCAGCCGGCAGTTGCACCCGCCGAAGGGAACTATATGATACAATTCAATTCTTATGATTGCAATTATGGCGCACAGGTACGCCTGGTTTCAAAACCCGTTGTCACCAACGGGACCGGTATGGAAGTAATGTACCGGTGGTATCATGATAACTCTGCTTTTACAGGAACTGCTTACTCCGGTGAAGGTGTAAAACTGCAATGGAGCAGCAATGGAACCACCTGGAACAGCTTTGATAGCTCGGACAGGACCCCACCGGCTTCGGCTAATGTATCGGGATGGCGATTCAAACAGGCAACCCTGCCTGCTGCTGCATTAAACAATCCGCAAATCAGGATCGGTTTTCTTTTTACAAGCAAATATGGCAACAACTGCTATATGGACAGCATCAGCATTTTTAATACCAGGGTGAAGCCTACTGATGGCATCTCCAAAACGGCGGTCAGCGAGTTCACCGATGCAACGGGCTGGACACATTATAATGACAGCGAAGGTGAACGACTACTAAGTGTAAAGAAAAACGGTAACAATATTGGTTATGTCAACCAGGCCGGTTTCAGCCTGATCGTTGGCGGCAACAACGGTTTCAGCAGCATAGCCAACACAGGTACCAACTATGCAACCAACAGCGGGGGATGGAAAACAATGAACCGATACTATGATCTTACGCCTGTGACCGAACCATCGACAGATTGCAATATCCGGTTTTATTATACGCTATCGGACAGCATCAATCTCAAAGAAGCGGCCCTCACGTTAATGCCGCCGGTTAGCAGCGTTAACAATGCCATGTTCACCGTATATAAAATAAACAAGATAGCCGGCGCTTATGATCTCAACCCCGCTAATGGACATATTAATATCCCAAGGGCCACGGCCTATAACCTGAATGGCTTCTGGCAATATGGATTTGGCTCTTTGCCTTCGGCATTCAATTGGGTCCCCGGCAATATGGGCAGCAATATGCGTTATGCAGAATATGTTGTCAAACACTTTGGCGGAGGCGGTATCGGTATTGGTGGTGCGGGAGAAGGTGCATTGCCTGTAAAATGGTTAAGCTTTACCGGGAAACTCAATAATTATGTCGCCGGGCTGCAATGGAAAGTAAGCGAAGAAGTTTTTGTCAGAGACTACGAACCGGAAGTGAGCAGGGATGGTATCACGTTTAGTAAGATCGCAACGATGTTGCCGCAACCCGGTAACCTGGTGAACACTTATCGTTACGACTATACACTGACCGGGACGGGGAACTACTTCTTCCGCATTAAACAAAATGATCTTGATGGCAAATATTCATACACGGCTGTAATAAAGTTGTTTTTAAGTAAAGACGGGTTGTTGAAGATTGCACCGAACCCCGCCCGCGAATTTTTTGAGATCAAAACAAGTATCACACTGAATAAAATAGAATTGACCGATGCGTCTGGCAAGCTGACAAGATCGTTCAGTCCCTCGGCCGGTAACAGGTACTTCTTGTCTGGTTTAGCAAAAGGAGTGTATTTTTTAAAATTGACTGCAGGAGAAGATACACGGATTTATAAATTGATGGTTGAGTAGTGCGTCGCGTGAAGCTGTTTCATGTTCACTTGCGCATAATAAGGATGCTCAGGATTAACGATTAATTCCTGCCTTTGTGGATGAATCAGTACGTCCATCTCTTCCATAGGAATGGCTCCTAACAAAGATTCGCTGTTGTTGTCAAGAACCACTGCACTGCAGGTGGCTGTCCGGTTTTTGAACTTTACCGTGATGGGCCCTACCACGTTATATTCCTTCACCCGCCCGCCGGCCAGGACAGCTTTTCTTTTTTCAATGAATGGCAATTGCAATTGTTCCTGCACTGTTTCACTAATACCCATCATATAAGCGCCGCTATCCACCAGCATTCTTACTGTCATTTGTTTTATTTCATCCTGGCTAATAATATTACGTTTGGCCATTTCGAGGTCACCTGCGTTAATTAAAGTAATGTCCGCGTATACAGCACCCATAAATAAGTAGTTGTTCAAAATTAATATTAAACAATAAGATGTGGCTGGTATTTTTCTGGTTTATGACTGATACTAATCCGGTTTATCCTGTTCTATTAACGGCTTTTCTGAGTCAAAATATATTCAAAATATCCTCTTTTGAATTGGTAAAGTATAAATCTGTCTGTGACCTTTCCATATCCTTCAACAATAGGAATATAAACAATCCTGGCAATTGGATCATATTTAATCAGCTTTAGCGGTCTTTCCGGTCTATCTGCCACGCTAAAAAAATCAAATGCGACATAGATGTTGTTAAGTAATTCTGTCTTCGTCCTGAATAATTTCATTGTATCATTGAGCAAATTATTTTCGATGATGAAGACCTTTACAAATTGCCCGGCATCTTTTGTCGATGCGATTGAATTGCCGATGGCCAAATAGTAAACTTTTCCGTTCACTCTGACAGTAAATATCTCTGAATAAAAAGAACCGGCATCGCCTTCCACACGATCGGAATGAAGAGCATAGACTTTACCACCGGACCTGTATTGAAAAATATTATCGAATATATGCATCGATCCTCCTGTCCAGGTATCCCAGCTATAAATCCGGAACAAGCCATCATCAGATGTTGTGATAAAGCAAGCATTACTATCTTTTAATGACTGAAAAGGGTAACTTAATGTTGCAGGGTATTTGCGTATATAACTGCTTATCTTTTTGGTGAAAAGCTCGCTTTGCATTTCCAATGAATCATGATCCGTTTGATAACAGGAAAACACCCTTGAGGATGCGTTCAACAGGTCCTTTTCAACAGACTTCATGGAAGGCTGGGCTGCCGGTCTTATTGCTACGTACCATACAAGCACTATCGCAAGACAGGATTTCACAATGGTTCAGCTTTATATTTACATTTACAGCAGATCAACAGGTCTGTTTCCTTATCAAACTCAACTTACGCCTGCTACAGTTACTTTCTTGTCAATCTTCAATATTAATCCCTGTAAAACCTTACCAGGGCCTGCTTCGGTAAAGGAGGAAGCCCCATCGGCGATCATTGCCTGGACACTTTGTGTCCAGCGAACCGGTGAAGTCAATTGTTCTATAAGATTGTGTTTGATCTCGGTTTTGTCGATGACGGCTTTGGCAGCTACATTCTGGTAAATGGCGCAAACCGGAGTATGAAAATCGGTTGATTCGATGGCATTCTGCAACTCCTCTTTGGCTGGTTCCATCAATGGTGAATGAAAAGCTCCGCCTACCGGTAATACCAATGCTCTTTTTGCACCGGCTGCTTTCATTCTTTCGCAGGCAATATGTATCCCTTTTACGGACCCGCTGATCACCAGTTGACCGGGACAATTATAATTAGCGGGTACCACGATCTCCCCGGTCTCATGCTGTACATGGCTGCATATTGTTTCTACCTTTTCATCGTCCAGTCCCAATACCGCGGCCATCGTTGACGGATTAAGTTCACAAGCCTTTTGCATGGCCCTTGCCCTGATCGCCACTAAATTCAAAGCGGCCTCAAAGCTCAAGGTGCCATTCGCTACCAGCGCTGAAAATTCTCCGAGGGAGTGACCGGCTACCATATCAGGTCTCGCGTTTATGGCCGGGTCGATACCGCGATAAGCAATGACGGAGTGCAAAAAAACAGCCGGCTGGGTGACATTGGTCTGCTTCAGATCGTCTTCTGTTCCGTTAAACATGGTGTCAGAAATGCGGAAGCCCAATATGTCATTGGCCTGCTCAAACAATTTTTTTGCAAAAGCGCTGTTCGTGTAATGTTCCTTTCCCATTCCCGGAAACTGCGACCCCTGCCCGGGAAATACATAAGCATGCTTCATGTTCCTGATCCTTAGTACAAACAAAAATGCCACAAAGACTTTACCTAAAAAAATCTTTATGGCAATACCCAAAAAATAGTTATCAGCCCAGTTTGGTAGAAATAAGCTTAAGAAACTCGCTCCGGGTTGGATTCTTATGGAATTCCCCGTCAAAGGCCGAGGTGGTCGTGACTGAATTCTGCTTTTGCACACCGCGCATCATCATGCACAGGTGCTTGGCCTCAATGACCACGCCGACACCAATCGGGTTCAGCGTTTCTTTAATTGCATCTTTTATTTGTATCGTCAGGCGTTCCTGCACCTGTAGTCTTCTTGAAAAAACATCTACGACTCTTGCAATCTTGCTCAATCCTGTTATCCACCCATTCGGGATGTAGGCAACGTGCGCCCGGCCGATAAAAGGAAGCATATGGTGTTCGCACATGCTGTAGATCTCAATGTCTTTTACGACGATCATTTCGCTCACCGGCTCATGAAACTTGGCCGAATTGATAATGGCGTGCGCATCCTGTTTATAGCCCTGTGTAAGGAACTGCATGGCCTTTGCCACCCGCTCCGGTGTTTTTAATAAACCTTCGCGCTCAGGATCCTCACCCAACAGGCCGAGGACCTTTTTGTAATTCGTTATCAGGTCGGGCAGCGTTTCTTCGCAGTACTCATCAGTTCTTTGATACTTCATAAAATTTATTTCGTTTAAACCATTTGTCCGCATTGGCGAACCCAATGAATGATAGCAAGTTTCCCTTTCTTTGAGTGATCCTATGCTATTTTGGTTACTCCCGCAATCTGCCCCGGTTAATTTAGTCAACCGGGTATTCTACAAAATTCCTCGGTGTTTCATACAAACGGATCTGCAGGTCCATTTTTTTATCGATATGCGGCCGCAATAACTTATAAATAACAACAACAATATTTTCGGCTGTCGGGTTCAGATCTTTGAATTCTTTTGTATCCAGGTTCAGGTTTTTGTGATCGAAACGTGAATGAACCTCTCTTTTTACAAGGTCACCCAGCACTTTGAGGTCTATGACATATCCTGTTTTCTTATCCGGCTTGCCGGTCACCTTTACTTCCAGCTCATAGTTATGCCCGTGATAATGCGGTAAAGCACATTTCCCGAATACTTTATCATTGGTTTTATCATCCCAGTCGGGGTTGAACAGCCGGTGTGCCGCATTGAAATGTTCTTTCCTGAATACCGCTACTTTTTTGCTCATGAAAGGAAGTTTGAAGGTCAATGGTTTTGCAGGCACTGACCTTTAGGTTTAAACAATCGGGCTATTCGCCGAAATATTCAACATATATTCTCGGTGTCTCGTATAATTTAATGCTGTGGAGCTGGACACCGGCAGGTAAATTCTTTTTCAGTTCATTCCAGATGCCGGTAGCCAGGTTTTCGGTACTGCACATTTTCCCCTGCATAAAGTCTACGTCCAGGTTCAGGTTCCGGTGATCCACTTTTTCAATGACATGCTCCCTGATCAATAAACCCAATTGCTTTACATCGTAAATAAAGCCCGTATCAGGGTCCGGTTCACCTTTGATGGTGACGTACAGTTCATAGTTATGGCCATGCCAGTTTTCGTTGGCGCATACACCAAATACCTGGTCATTCTTTTCCACGCTCCATGCCGGGTTATATAATTTGTGCGCCGCATTAAAATGTTCCAGCCTTGTCAGGTATACCATATTAGTCAAATGTGGCGCAAAGTTATATCAATTGCACTTTAAAAGCGGCCCGCGTAGCCTGGAAAATCACCCCGGCGGGGAGTTGTCATATGCCGGTCACCGAAAATCAATTGTCCCAACCGGCTGTACTGATCTTTGTGACTACATTTGCGCCTGCAACTTTTCACAATGAATTGTTTACTTGCCGCCGCTACCGCAAAAGAAATTGCGCCTTTCCTTGACCAGTATCGTAAAGGCGGCAATAGACACGCTATCGATATTGTCATAACGGGAATTGGCCTGACAGCGGCAACTTATTCGCTGGGAAAACAAATCAGTTTAAAAAAACCAGGCATCATTATCCAGGCCGGCATCGCCGGTTGTTTTGCTTTCCAGCACAGTGGGATCCGAAGCTTGGAATTCACGTGACTTGAAGTCGCGGCCGCACTGACCCTATAGTGAGTCGTATTAATTTAAATCATACCAACATGGTCAAATAAAACGAAAGGCTCAGTCGAAAGACTGGGCCTTTCGTTTTAATCTGATCGGCACGTAAGAGGTTCCAACTTTCACCATA
>JADMIO010787548.1_pt1 | contig 57865 bp, 48 predicted proteins | sample 8958161 | NCBI WGS metagenome assembly JADMIO01 (sample SAMN16585339, study PRJNA669376) | soil metagenome | isolation source: Crop rotation soil | place: USA: Cullars Rotation, Alabama | collected 2011
CTTTCCCGAGTGTCCGCCGTCGGTGCCGTGGTCGGCTGTGTCGCCGGCGCATCGGGCGCGGGCGTTTGCTGCGCACGCAGGTTCGAGTTCAATAAAACGACTGACGACGACAGGAACATCGTGGCCAGGGAAAGCCGGGTGAATCGCGTCATGGGTGCTGGCCTCCAGGGTGTACGATCGCGGGAAAGCATTCGGCGGTGTATTCGGCGCAGTGTATTCGGCGCAGTGCCGGGCGAAGTCGATTGCTGGTCAGAACTTCCGCTCACTTCGCGTGGGCAAAACAAAGCATAAACTGTGCGAAAACAGTGTCAAGAATAGACTGACAAGCTGACAAGGCGAGGGGTTTGCTTTGACAATCCCACACCGATACACTCCCCGACCCTATGAAAGCGGAACGGCGTCACCAGTTGCAGAATAACGAGCTCGCCAAGCAGCTTGAAACGCTGCCGGAGAAGCTCCAGCGGCACGCCAGCAAGATCGTGCTCGCGGTGACGGCCGTCCTGCTGTGCGTGTTCATCTATCGCTATCGCGTCAACAACGCCATTCAGCGAATGAACGCGCTGGCCAGCGCCACGGCCACCGCCCATTTCGGGCCACGACAGTTGCGGAGCCTTGATGCCCAATACGTGCCGCCAGAACAGTTGGCGGCGTACCGGAACCAGATTACGTCCGAGGTGAACACCGCAATCGACACGATTCTGCGCGAGGCCGAAGGCGACGAAGGGGCTGCCCTTCGTGCCGAGGCACTCGTCGCCAAGGGCGATCTGAATTGGACGCTTGCCAACCTCGCCCCGCTCGCTGGCGCCGCAACGCAGCCGGCGCTGGCACTCAAGAAGCCGGAAGACTATCTGAAGGTGGCCGAAAGCGCTTATCGCGACGTGATCAACTCATACGCCGGCCAGAAACTGTCGTGGGTGAGCGCGCAGTTCGGAGTGGCGGCGATCGGCGAAAATCGCCACGACTGGCCCGCCGCGCAAGCTGCTTATGCGGCAGTGCTGAACAACAGTTCGGTTCCGATCGGATTTCAGGAACAAGCCCGCCGCAAGCTGATCATCATGAACGAGATTCAAGGCCCGGTTCTGCTTGCGGCATATCCCGCCACCGCGCCAAGCTCGCAACCGACGGCCGGGGCGACGACGGCGCCCGAATCAGTCACGCAAACGAGTTCCGACTTCAACTTCACCGGACGCTCGCCAACAACCGCTCCCGCGACCAATCCGGCAAGATGACCCTTCGCGCTGCACCCTGTTCGCGCCACGTCTCGCGTCGTACAGTGGCGTGATGCGAACCAAATGCTTTCTCGTTCTTTGTACACTGCTGTTAACTGCGTCGACGTCCGCGCTCGCCGCCGATCCGTCCGCTGATGCGGTCGCGGGGGCGAAGAGATACATCGCGCAAATGAAGACCGGCGATGTCAAACGCGCGGTGTTGGAGCTGTGGAACGTCGACGCGATGCTGACCGGCTCCTTCGGCCTGCTTTATCTCGACTTGCCCGAAGCGGAACGCGCGCGAGCGCAGCGCGCCTTCGCTGATTTCATCGCGGCGCCGTTCGCAAGTCCAAAATTGACCGAGATGTTCAAGACGCTGGAAGTTTCCGATGCCACGACGACCGTGCTTGACGCATCGACGGTTGCGGTTCGACTTCAGATTGCCGGCGATGGTGGGAGATTTCATGCCCAGAATGAGATGCTTCTGCAGAAAAGCGAAAGCGGCTGGCGCATCGTCGATCAGCGGCAAGGCGATCAGATGTCGATGCGGGCGGCGCTGGTGATGACGTGCGTCGCGGAGATGCACACCGCGGCCGACACGCTGCCGGTGGTGCTGGAACGCGTCGCCGCGCAGGTGCAAAGGCAATCGGCCGGACGATGAATACGATAGTTGACGTGACCCGCGAGGATGAACAGCACGACCCGCTGCCCGCTGCCCCCGGTGAACCGGAGGACTTGGTTTCCGCTGCGCCGGATGACGCCGAAGATTCTGACGCCGATCTGAAGCATTATCAGTGGAGAGTCACGAAGAACCTCACGCGGCGGATCGATCAATATCTGGTCGATCGCGTCGGCTACCTCTCGCGCGCAGGAGTGCAGCGGTTGGTTGGCGAAGGGCTGGTCAAGGTAAACGGGCGCATCGTCAAATCCAGTTATCACCCGCGCGACGGCGATGTCGTGGAGATGGTCGCGCCGCCGGAGCCGGTGAGCGAATTGGTGCCGGAAGATATTCCGTTGGACGTCATTTACGAAGACGAACATTTCCTGGCGCTCAACAAGCAGTCGAACCTGATGGTCCACCCCGCGCGGGGCGTGTGGCACGGCACGCTCGTCAATGGCCTCGTCCGATACGGTCAGCGCTGGAGCGGAGTGAACGGGAACTGGCGACCGGGGATTTTGCATCGACTCGATCGCAATACCACGGGCGTGATGTTGGTCGCCAAAAGCGATGAAGCGCATTGGCGGATCGCGCGACAGTTCGAAAATCGCACGATCCAGAAGACGTACATGGCGATCGCGCACGGCGTGCCACCTTTGCTTGGGGATGTCATCGACATGCCGATTGGTCGCGATCGCTACATCCGCGAGAAGCAGGCCGTTCGAAAAGAAGCCGCTGGCGGGAAGCCGGCGGTGACCAAGTACGAAGTGATCGAACAATTACGCGGCGATGCGCCGATGGAGCTTGGAAAGTCCACGTTCGCTAAAGACGCGAAACTGCCCGCGCCGCCCGCGAAGTTTTCACTGATCAAGCTCACGCCCAAGACCGGCCGCACGCATCAGCTTCGCGTGCATCTGTCGGCGATCGGTTATCCAATCGTCGGCGACACGATGTACGGCGGGCGCACGCTGATTCACGGCGACTTCCGCTTCGAACGCCAGGCCCTGCACGCATTTCAAATCACGTTCGTCCATCCCGCGACGCTGAACACGATGACGCTCGAAGCTCCGCTGCCACCGGACATGATGCGCCTGCTCGAGATCGTGCGCGGCGGCGAGCGCGTGTGATGAATGTGCCGATTATTCCGTCTCCCATTTCTCGGACCTGCACCGCTCGCATATCCCACATAGTCCAGCGCTGATCTCTCGAAACCCTCGGTTTTACCGAGCGATAACGCGCCTCGCATCCGACCGCCCAAGCGATCCCGGTGTACCTTTCTTCGAGACGATTTCTCTTGCAGAGGGCTACACCAAATGATCTCGTTCCTCACAGACTTAGTCGGCGGCTGGCGTGAAACACGGTCGTTCCAGGGCTTTTCCTATCAGATCAATCGCAACGGAAAACGCCGTGTAGTTCCCGTCGAAGACTACGGCCGGCGCGGTGAAATCGATCTTCAATGGCTCGACACCGGCGAATTCGCCGAAGAGAAAGTGCACCGCAAGTTCCGCAGCCACACATTGGTGGGGTCGCCGCGACGGAAGATGCAATACGCCAGCGCGTAGAGCCTCCGGCCGCGAACTTTAGAGCAATGAAACCGGATCGACGTCCACCTGCACGCGGTCCCCTCGCGCGAGGTCACCCTTTTCCCGCGCGATCGCTAAGACACGCTGCATCTTCGCAGGCATCGCGCAGCTCATCACGATTTGCACGCGGAAGTATCCCGCAATCCGACTGATCGCGCACGGCATCGGTCCGCGAAGCGAGATGGCCGGGTCGTTCGCGCCGGCAGCAATCAGTCTTGCGTTGATCTCCTCGGCGAAGGCATTTGCCTTCTCCAGATCCTGGTCGCGAATGATCAGGCGCACCATCCGGGTGAATGGCGGCAAGCCGATCTCCTTTCGATTCAGCAGTTCGTTGCGCGCGAAGCCGAGAAAATCCTGTTTCAGCGCTGCCTTAATCGTCGGGTCCTGGGGCATAAACGTCTGCAATACCACGCGCCCCGGCGAATCCCCGCGCCCGGCGCGACCTGCGACTTGCGTGATCAACTGAAACGTGCGTTCCGCTGCCCGGAAGTCCGGCAGAGAGAGTGCGGTGTCACCGCTGATCACTCCGACGAGCGTGACGTTTGGATAATCCAATCCCTTGGCGATCATCTGCGTGCCAAGCATGACTTGCAGATCGCCGCGGGCGAATTTATTCAGCGTGTCCTCGTAATCGCGTGAAGCGCGCATCGAATCGGAATCGACGCGGGCGAACTTCAGCTTCGGAAACTTCCTCGCCACTTCCTCTTCCACGCGCTGCGTGCCCAACCCAAACAGGCTCAGCTTCTTCCCGCACCCCGGACACACGGCCGGAAGTGGATTTACGGCGAGGCAATAGTGGCAATGCAACTGCCCACTGTGCACGCTCGCATCGGTTTTCGCGCTCGATACATTCGCGTTGGCCGAACGGTGGTAGGTCATCGTCGTGTCGCAATATTTGCACTGCACGACTTCGCCGCAGGAAGAGCAGTACACGAAGTTGGAATATCCGCGACGGTTGAGAAGAAGGATTGCCTGGTGGCCGGTTTCAACTGTGTGCGTGAGCAGATGTTCGAGTCGCTGCGAGATGAGGTGGACACCGCGACGATGCTTGCGCTCGGTGGCCATGTCGACAAGCTCGACGTGCGGAAGAGCAAGACCACGGACGCGCGACGGGAGATTGAGTAGGTGATATTTGCCGGCTCCCGAGGTCCCCTCACCCGCGGCCTCTCCCCCGCCTTGTCCGCGCGTGCGCGGCGAGGGAGCCGAGACATTGTTCCAGGTTTCGAGCGACGGGGTCGCGCTGCCGAGCAATACCGCAACGCCTTCCAACTGTGCTCGTTTGATCGCTACATCGCGTGCGTGATAGCGCGGCGCGGTGTCGGCCTTGTAGCTTGATTCATGTTCTTCGTCGACAACGATCATTCCCAAATTCGGCACCGGCGCGAACACCGCCGAACGCGCGCCGACGACGACATCGGCCTGTCCTTGCGAGATCTGCTGCCAGAACCGGTGCCGCGCGGTTGCGCTCAGCCCGCTGTGCAGGATTGCGACGCGTTGAAATCGTGCCGTGAACCGCCGCACCGTTTGCGGCGTCAGTGCGATCTCCGGCACCAGCACGATTGCCTGCCGGCCGCTCTCGACAACTTTGCGGATGCAGCGAAGATAGATTTCCGTCTTGCCACTGCCGGTCACGCCATACAAAAGATTGACTGAAAATCCGACATTGTTCGCGATGCGTGCCTGCAGCTCATCAAATGTCTTCTGCTGATCGGCATTCAGCGCGATTTGTCCTTCCATCGCTTCGCCTACCCGCGAAGACGCGGAGATCGATTCCTTGAATCTCGGCAGGTCGGGCTCAGATCTGATGGCGATCAATCCCAGCCGCGCAAGTTTTCGAACGGTGGGCGCGGTGGCGCCCGATTCACCAGCCAGGCGCACAAGCTCGATCGATTCGCCTTGGGGAACTTGAAGCAATCGAGCGAGAATCGCGCGACGCTTGGGGGCTTTCGTCTTCTCCAGCGTCGACTGAAGTTCATCGCGCGGCTTGGCTGTACGAACGATCTGCGAATAGCCGATGCCCACTTTCTTTTTGACGGCCGCCGGGATGATCGCCTCAATCACGGCCCCAAGCGGCGCGACGTAGTACCGGCTGATCCATCGCGCCAGTTCCATCAGCTTGCCGTCCACCAGCACTCGCTCATCATCGATCGCGCGAAGCGGCTTGATTTTTGGATAGTCGCTCGTCGGATGGATGGACACGACGTAGCCGCGCGTGGGTTTGTTCTTTCGTCCCAGCGGCACGACCACGCGCTGCCCGACGTGCAGCATTGTCTGAAGTGTTTTCGGAATCGAGTAATCGAGCACGCGATCGATGCTCTGATCCAGCGCCACTCCAGCGAACGGTCCCTCCGCCGCGTGCGACGTCGCCGATGCAGAAGCACCCACCTCCAATTCAATGTCATCCACGAACAGTGACGGCGTCTTAGACATGGGAATGCGATCTGCTATCCTTCGCGGCGCGCTGGCGTCGATCTATCGATGATAAGACGCGCCCAATCGTTAGGCAACGGTTAGGATTACGGACACTAATGAATAATCGCTATCACCTGAACCGGATTCTCCTTGCCATCGCGTCCGCGATTTCGTTCGCGATGTTCTGGTTCGTCGGCAGTTGGTTCAACATTCCGGTCAACCGCGGGTTCAACGCTAGCCTGCTCACGCAGCCGTCGGCAGTCTCCTCGATGCTGGTCATCGCGCTGGCGATTCTCGTCTCGGTTGTGATCTGCACGCTGGTTGCCGGCTCCGTCCGCGCTGATGCGGGACTGTTCTGCACTGCGCTGGGGCTGATGGCGATGTCCATCCGTGGCGGGCCGATGCGATACACGCTGTTCGACGCGAAGTCTTCCGTCTTCTACACGCTTGCGATCGAGCTGCTGTTGCTATTCGCAGTCTTCGGCATCGGCTGGCTGATCGTCCTGCGCATGCGCGACATAGGTTTTGGGCGCAAGGACGATCGGGACTTCAAACCCAATGACGAAGACTTCGGCCAAAAGATTATCGCAACGGCCATCCAGGCGGTGGCGACGCTCGCTTTGGTTTCGATCCTGTGCCGCACCGACCAGAAGGCACAGGCGCTGGCGTCCGTTGGTGTCGCATCAATGATCGGTTCGATCGTGGCCGTCATGGTTGCGCCGACCCGGCCGAGCATCTGGTATTGGCCCGGCCCGCTTTTGGTCGGATTGCTCGGATATTCGTGGGCATCGTTCAATCCACAGAATCTTCCGATTGGTCAATCGGCCGGATATTTCGCGGCGCTCGCTCGCGCGTTGCCACTGGATTATGCCAGTGCCGGCATCGGCGGTGCGATGCTGGGCTACTGGTTCGGCCGCGCCTGGGCGAGCGAGCAGGATGAAGCGGAGAGCAAATCGCAAGCGTTTCCCGTGACGCAATAGCCTACGATAGACAATCATGTCCATCGCTTCTTCACCGCTTCCCGATGCCTCCGGCCACTTCGGACAGTATGGCGGCGTTTTCGTTCCCGAGACGCTGATCGCGGCGCTGCAACAACTCGAGCGCGAGTATCGCGCCGCCCAATCCGATCCGAAATTTCATGAAGAGCTCCAGTACTACTTACGGCAGTTCGTGGGCCGACCGAATCCGCTGTATTTGGCGAAGCGACTGACCGATCACTTCGGCGGCGCGCAGATTTATCTGAAGCGCGAAGATCTGAATCACACCGGCGCGCACAAGATCAACAACACCATCGGCCAGGCGCTGCTGACTCGGCGAATGAGCAAGAAGCGCATCATCGCCGAAACCGGTGCCGGCCAGCACGGCGTCGCCAGCGCGACCGCGGCGGCCGCGTTCGGATTGTCGTGCGATGTCTACATGGGCACCGAAGACATTCGCCGGCAGAACCTGAACGTCTTCCGCATGAAGCTGCTTGGCGCGCGGGTGATCGAAGTCACGAGCGGCAGCAAAACGCTGAAGGACGCGACCAACGAAGCGATGCGCGACTGGATGGGCAGCGTTGAGCACACGCACTACATCATCGGGTCGGTTGTCGGTCCGCACCCGTTCCCCGCGATGGTGCGCGACTTTCAAAGCGTGATCGGAAACGAACTGAAAGCCCAGGCTTTGCGAGCCTGGGATCGCCTGCCCGACGCTGTGCTTGCGTGCGTTGGTGGTGGATCTAACGCAGCAGGAATTTTCGCGCCTCTCGTGAACGACAAAGACGTCAAATTGATTGGCATCGAAGCGGGCGGGCGCGGCAGCGATTTGGGTCAGCACGCCGCCTCGCTTACCGCCGGCAAACCGGGCGTGCTGCACGGATCGCTCAGCTACGTCCTCCAAGACGACGACGGCCAAACCGCAAGTGTCCACAGCTGCAGTGCGGGTCTGGATTATCCCGGCGTCGGTCCGGAGCACGCGCACTGGAAAGACACCGGTCGCGTGGAATACGTCGCGATCACCGATGATGAGGCGCTCGAAGCATTTAAACTTCTCGCTCGACTCGAAGGAATTCTGCCCGCGCTGGAAACCGCCCACGCGATTGCCCACGCCGCGAAAATCGCACCGACGATGCGAAGGGATCAGATCCTCGTCATCAACCTCTCTGGCCGCGGCGACAAAGATTGCCAGGAGGTCGCGCGATTGCTTGGCAACAAGCTTTGAATGATACTTCGCCAAGCGCTGCTGCGAATCCTACCGAGGGCAACCATGCACCTTTGCAGCGTGCTCGCCATTTTTCTGTGCGCATTGATCCAAGATCCAAACGAATTGTTCGTGAAATCGGATTGGCCGAACGCGGTCATCGCATACGAACAATTAACGCGCGAGCATCCGGAAGTTCCGCGCAACTGGATGCGGCTGGGCATTTGCCGGATGAACCTGAAGCAGTATGAGCCGGCGATCGCCGCGTTCACGCAGGCGATCGACCACAAGGGGAACGAATCGTTCGCGCGATATCAACTCGCCTGCGCCAACGCGCGGCTCGGCAAAACCGACGAAGCAATGACCCACCTCTCCCGTGCGGCCGAGCTGGGCCGGTTGTGGGCGAATCAACTCAATACAGACGAGAGTCTCGCGGCGCTTCGATCCGATCAGCGCTTCGTCGCGCTGGTCGACAAGGTCGCGAATCCCACGCGCGGCATGAAGGGCGCCGACGCCCTCGATCACTGGATCGGCGAATGGGACGTCTACGTGAACGCGCAGCTGGTCGGACACAACCACATCACGAAAACGCTCGACGGCTTCGGCGTCGAAGAACATTGGGAAGCGAAGTCCGGCGGGCGCGGGCAAAGTTTCTTCGTCTTCCTGCCCGACACAGGGCAGTGGAAACAACAATGGTCCGACGACCGAGGCTGGCGCGTCGAGAAAGTCGGCACGCCAATTGAAAACGGGATTCAATTGGAAGGAACTTCGACGCAGGCAGACGGGACGACGGTCAAGGCACGCGAAGCATTGACGAAGAATCAGGATGGAACGGTTCGACAACTGCTGGAGAACTACGACGCGGCGACAGCATCATGGCAGATCGTCTTCGACGGCACGTACCGGCGCAAGGAATGAGGCGTTACTTCCGCTGCCGCTGGTTGCCGTCCCACCTGATGCACAGCAAGCTCACGGTGCGGATCACTCCAGAACTACGCTAGTGTCCTTCCGCACCCACGTCGCCGAAGATTCGCCCGGCAGCATATCTGGTTCGGATAACGGCCGAAACCGCTGCTTGATCACGCGATCGAATTCCGGCAGCCACTTCGCGAATTCGGGCATATAGCCGAACACAACATTCACTTCGTCTCGATCGATGGCGGCCAGATATTCGGATTGAACTTTCGGCCCGAAGAGTTGGAGGATCGTGTGATGAGCGAACGGAAACGTGCCGCTGTGCGCCCGGAACGGCAGCGCGGGCGGCCACATCGCGATGATCGGTTCATTGGGGGCCAGATGCGATTCAATTGCTCGATACATTCTCGCCTGGCGTTGGGCGCGATCATCGAAGCGAATCGAATTCACGTTGCGATGCACGACGAACACAATCCCGATCGCGCTGAGTGCAACCAGCGCGAAGGTTGCTCGCGCGGACGCTGCACGAATCCATGTTGATGACAACACGAACGTCGCGACGACCAGCGCGGACACCCAGCTCAAACCGACAACCATTCGATCGTGCGTCGTCTTTTGACCGAGCGCCAACACAGCGAGAGCCGCAAGCGTCGCGATGACCACCCGCTTGCGCGCCGGCGCATCGTATGCCTGGCGCACGACATCGGGATCGCGCACGACATCCCAGATCAGCACCGCCGCCAGCAGCGATTGCCAAGTGCAGATCAGGAACAAATAACTTTGCTCGAACGGAGCAGGCGTGAGCAGATAGGCGATGGTGCCGAACAGGCCCAGCATCGCGAGTAGTCCGCGCACGCCAGCATCGGCGCACTCGGCGCGGAATCGACGCAGTGTCGTCAGCATGCCGATCAAGCCCAACGCAATCAGCCCGGCGCCCGGTGCAGCCGAGGCGCGAAAGTAGCCGGCAAACCCGCGCTCGCGCGGCGCGCCCAGGTGAACGAGGAGCGTGTCTTCAATCAGATCGCCGGCGCCGCGCCGCAGTCCGAAATATGCCAGGAGCAGTAATCCAACCGTCGCGCCCGCGGCGATCAGTGCGACGGCGCGCACCATGCGCTGTCGGCGCTCGTCACGCGACCGACCGAACTGACCGATCGCAATCAGCCATGCCAAGAAGCCTAGGGAAATGAACCACGCCTTTTGCGTCAGCCCGCAGGCGATGCCGATGAGCACTCCAGCGACCACAAAGCGGTACAATGTCACGCGATCACTGATCGGTACCTGACTGCGCGGCACCAGCATGGCGATGGCCGCTAACAGGTACGCCAGCGCGAACCAGTCGGGACGAACGTCAAACCACGCGAAGCCGAACGCGCTGCTGATGAGGAACAGCCCCGCCCCGACGGCAGCCGGCGCCGGTGGCATCAGGCGGCGGAGAATCCTGTATCCGATCAGCAGAATGATCGGCAAGACCAGCGCATGCGCCAGCCTCAATTGGACGAACGGCATCTGGGAAGTCGTGTGGAGATTGCGGACGATCGGCGCTATCACGAAATGCCACAACGGCGGATGCAGCTCGAAGAAATCGCGGTACGGCACCTGCCCCTGCCCGATTCGCCAAGCCATGTGCAGGTGCTGAAACTCATCGTCTTCCTGGCCGAAATTCAGTCGCGCGAAATAGCCCAGCGCAATGAGACCCACCCACGCGACGATGATCGTCGCCGCAGCCCACTTAAATCCGTTTTTGCGCGACCGCACATATTTCAACATCCGACAAACCTATATGGGAACACTTCGTGTTTGTCCCCACGAATTCTTACCTGATCTGAAAAATTTTCACGTCACTCAACCGTCACCAAGCGAACGCTACCACCCGATCGTTTGCTCAAATCGGTAAGCAATTTCAAACCATTGGAATCTGCCTCACGTGCGAACACGACGAGATTCAATCGCCTGTGCGCGTCCTGCAATGTGTCGACCACCGCTTGCGCTGAATCGATATTGACGTCGCCGTCGCTGAACAAGACGATCAAATCGGGCTTCTGCTCCAAAGCCTGTTTGAACGCGTCGGCGAAACCCGCGTCATCGCCGAATACTGGAATCTGATCGATCCAGAGTAAAGCCTTTTGCACGATCCTGTCGCTTCGCTGCGCTAGCGTGGCCGAGAACATGTCGAAGTTGTCGGAAACGGCGATGACGGTGAATTGCTGATCCGCCAAGAGCAGTTCAACCGTCCATCGCACGCGCGGCGTGACGTCAGCGAAATGGTTCGTCATCGAGCCGGATCGGTCAACCATGAGCACGACGCGCTTGTCGGTCGCATCAATGCCAGCGATACGTCGGTCGGCGTCGACACGCGCTGCCTCGCGCGTCGCGGCTTCAGAACGGCGGTGAGCCAGCTTGTCACGGGAACATCCACTGGCATCGAGGAAGCCATTGAGTCGTGCGATATCGCCGGCGCACACACGAAATTCGTGGCGACCGCTGTTCGTGTTCAGCAGCGCAATTTCGATCGTCCCATTGTCCGCCAAGTCCCGTAGCCAGCCTGTTTCGACGCTGCAAACACCGGCACGGAGAACAACTGGAAATCGTTTGCCGCCATCAAGCAGGAAGATCGCCATCGTCCAGTTCGACTCGGGACGGTAAGTAAAGCTGATCGTCGCTCGAGTGCAGGGCGCCGACAATTTTCGGCCGGCATATGTGCTGTCGATTCGTAGATCCTCAAGCCCCGCCGAGATTGTCGTCAGGTCCTTTGATTCGTCGTAACTGACACGCGGTGCGACGGCACTTGGCGCCGTCGCCGGCGCGGTCGTTGAGCGCGCCAGCGAAACCGCACATGCGGTTATGACGAAGCCGGAACAGATAAGCCGCCGCATAGCGGAATCGATCCTATCCGATCGCGCGATAATGCGTGTTATCTTGACGTCTGAAGCGACGGTCTTATCATCGCCGCTTCCTCGCTCGCGGCACACATGAGCCAATCGATCCAGCAGACATTTCAATCGCTTCGAGCCGCCAATCGCATCGCGCTGATGCCGTTCGTGCCGGCGGGCTATCCAGATCTTGAGACGACGTCCGCATGCGTGTTGGCACTGCAGGACGCCAGCGCGAGCTTGATCGAGATCGGCTTCCCATTTTCCGATCCAATCGCGGACGGTCCGACGATCCAGGAGGCGTTCACTTACTCGCTTGCGCGGGGCGTGCGGATCGCGCAGATCATCGAGACGATCAAGTCGATCCGCAGTCGCGTCACCATCCCGCTGGCCGCGATGCTCAGTTACAGCATCGTATACCGATACGGCTTGGAGCGTTTCGTTCACGATCTGCGTGGTGCAGGATTCGCGGGAGTAATCCTTCCAGATCTTCCGCCACCCGAAGCACAGAAGGTTTGTGACACGATCCGCGCTGGCGGGCTCGATACGATCCTGCTCATTGCGCCGACCACGGCGCCCGAGCGACGCATCGAAATCGCCAAGTTGTGCAGCGGGTTCATCTACTATCTGTCCGTCTCGGGCATCACCGGCGAGCGCAACCAGCTCCCGCCGGATTTAGCCGCGAATGTGCGCGACCTGAAGTCGAATACCGATGTGCCCGTGTGCATCGGCTTTGGAATTCACCGCGCCGAGCAGATCGAGCAGTTGCATGGAATATCGGACGGTGCGATCGTCGGAACAGCGTTTGTCCGGCGCATGAAAGCGAAGCTCGATCAGGGATCGGAGCGAATTGCCGAAGCGGTGGCTTTGTATTGCCGGGAATTGAACCGTACCGGATCCTAAACTTATGATATTCAGTGCTTTACGCCTCTGAAGTATGCGATTACAAACATAGCAAGCTTCTCTAACTTTCCACCCGGTACAGTGTCTTATCCATGGAGCCAAGAGCGACCGATCCCGAACGCCGCGACCCGAAACAGCGCGCGGGGGGTCAGATTCCGGTCCCTCGAGGTCCAGCAGATGGCCCGACCGATGGGCAGTTGGTCAGTCAGGTCTTGGCCGGGCAGCGAAAGGCGTTTGACGAATTGATCGGGCGTTACCAGCGGCAGGCGGTGGCGGTTTCGTACCGGCTCCTTGGAAATACGAACGACGCACTGGAAGTTTCGCAGGATGCGTTTCTTAAAGCGTTTACCAGCCTGGACACGCTGCAGAAGCCCGAAGCGTTCGGCGGCTGGTTGATGCGGATCGTGTCCAACCTTTCGCTGAACTATCGGCGAAGTCGAAAGGTTCGAAGCCAACTTCCGCTGGATGATCTGCTCGGTCCCAGCGAAGGTCAGCAAAATGAAAGCGGCGGCGCGAGCGAATGGGCGGGTCGTAGTGACGATCCGCAGCACACGCTCGAAAGCCGCGAGATGGGCGCGAAGCTGAAGGAAGCGCTCGCCCAGCTTCCGGAAAAGCAGCGGCTGGCGATCGTGATGTTCACGATCGAAGAAATGCCGCAAAAGCAGGTGGCCGAGGCGCTGGAGTGCTCGGTCGAAGCGGTGAAATGGCACGTCTTTCAAGGACGTAAGAAACTGAAGGAACTGTTGAAGGAACATCTGTGACGCGCGACGAACTGGAATTTTCGCTCAGCCAGTACCATGACGGCACACTTGGTCCGGTGGAACGGGCGGCAGTCGATGAAGTGTTGGCGAATGATGCGGATGCACGCGCGATGCTGGCGGAATTCGGTCGGCTCGATGCGTTGCTGAAGCGCACGCCTGGCGCGCCAGAGTTGGCGTGGGACAAATTGCACGCACGGATTTCCAGCGCGTTGGATGAAGCGGAAGCACCCGCAGTACAAACCTTCAAGATTGGAAACTGGTCGCGCGTTGTCGGCGGTGTCGTCGCGCTGGCGGCGGCGATCGCGATCGTCGTGAGCGTGACGTTGCGAAATCCGATTGCGAAACTGCAAAGCGGCGGGCCGCGCGTACTGGAAATCGCGGTGGGTCCCGCCGGTGGCGGCACCGCGCCGAACGTCCAAGTCGGACCGACAGGCCTCGCATCTGCCAACGTGAACGTTGGACCAAGCCCGCAGATGGCGTCGAGCGGTTGGCAGGACGACAATGCATTTCTCGATCGTCCCAGTCGCGTGGTGATTGCAGTGAGCCCCGAACCGGGGCAAGATGCCGGAAGTCCGGCCCCGTTCTGATATTCGCTGCGCCCACGGATAGTTTGCGCATGATCAAATCACTTCCACAACTCGCTGTTTTGGTGTTGATGCTTCCTGCGCTTGCGTTCGCGCAGACGCAGACGTCCGCGCTGATCAACCAGCAGCTCGACACGAAGCACAAGCTCGACTTGAACACAACGCTCCCCAACGCGATGCGCGAGATTGCGCAGACGACCGGCGTGCGGATTGAAGCCACGCCCGCCGTTTGGGAAACGCTTCCGTGGGGCGATCAGACGAACATTACCGCGAAGATCGACAACACCACGTTGCGCGATGCGCTCGAAGCGATCACGCGCAAGCTCGGTCTGACCTTCACGCTCAAAGATCAGGCGATCGAACTGCAACCCATGCCCGCGCTCGCGCGGCTCGGTCGGCGCTCGACGCAGCAGGAATTACAGGCACTCGACGAGTTGGCATCGACCCCAGCCAACCTTGGCACCGAACGGCCGACCGTGAAGCAACTGATCGAAGCGGTCGATCAGAAATTGCTCGACAAAAAATCGGCGTTCGCGATCGAGAGCCGTCCCGGCGACAACGTCGTGCAGGATCAGGTGGTGTTCGTCGCACGAAACGCGTCGCTGCTGGATGCATTGGAAGTCCTCGCGAAAGACACCCGTGCCACGTGGTATCCGTGGGGCAAGAGCATCGTGGTCGTTCCGAAGGAAGATCAGATTCGGAACCAACTCAGCAAGGCGTTGAACGTGCGATATCCGGGCACCGATGTCGTGCAGGTACTGACCGAGCTGTCGCAAAAAGCAGGCGTGCCGTTTGAGATCGAGCCCGGCGCGGTTCAGCGCATACCGCCTGAGAATCGCCGGATCAAGCTCGAGCTGTACGATGCATCGATCACCAAAGCACTCGAAGCCATCGCCGGCGTGACGGGGCTCGGCTACGTCGTCAACGAAAAAGGCGTGTATATCTGGAACACCGCCAACACCGCCAGCGCCACCGCGCGCGATCCGGTGATGGGCATGATCCAGCTCGACAATGGCATGCAGATCCTCGTGCCGGCGTCGCAGATCCCACCGGACATGCAGGAGTATCTCCGCACACGCACGAAGCGTGAGCTGGACAAGATTAAAAGGATGATGAAAGACGAAGGCTTCAAACCCACCCCCGCTGCCACCCAGCCGGCGACGAAGCCGAATGACGATTTGTAGCAAGGCTGCTACGATCAGCCCATGCAGATCGTGTCTAACACCGGCGGCGTGGCGATGACCAATAGTTTTGTCATCGCTGACGATACGACTCGCCAAGCCGTCATCTTCGACGCGCCGGACCACACGGTTAAGCCGCTACTGGATGAAATTGAAAAGCGCGACTGGAAGCTGATCGGTCTATGGCTCACGCATGGGCATTTCGATCACCTGGCCGATCACAAGGTCGTCACCGATCGCTTCCCGGATGCGAAAGTTCTCATTCATGCGCTCGATGAGCCGATGCTGAAGAACCCTGGCAGCAGGATGTTTGCGCTGCCGTTTACGATCCCGCCCGGCAGTGCCGATGCGCTGCTCGAAGACGGACAGCAACTGAAAATCGGATCGATCGACGTCGAAGTGCTGCTAACGCCCGGCCACTCGCCCGGCCACGTTGCGTTTCATCTGCCGAACGAAAAGGTTTTGGTGGGCGGCGACTTGATCATCGGTGGTTCAGTCGGACGAACCGATCTGCCCGGGGCCGATCCGGACGGCTTCGTCCGGTCACTCACGCGCGTCGCCGCCCTTCCCCGCGAAACGAAACTGCTCCCCGGTCATGGAGACATCACCACCATCGGAGAAGAACTGGAAACCAACGAATACCTGAGATATGTCCTGCAAGGCGGATGACCGAATCGCACGCGAGCGATAGTGTCAGGGTCGACTCAATTCCGACCACAGTTCGCGAGGATCCAGCATCATTTTCACGCTCACGCTGCCACTCGGATCGTAATCGACCTTGTAAACCTGCGCTCGCGACAGTGCCCGATCCACCGCATGACGAACAGTCGGATCGCGCTCAACCGCATCGCCCACCGTCACATTTTCCGTGAGATGCTGACTCAGCAATCGCACGCGGATCACAGACATCGCCGCGTCTTCGGCATCCTGCTTGGTGTGCAGAAGCGTGCTCCGGAAGTTCGCAGTTCCATCCGCATCGATCTGATCGAACACCCACCGCGGCGGCTGCGCGGGAATGAGGCTCGGTGCTGCATTCATCGCCACGGCATCTCCGCTCTTGGCGGTGGCGACGCCCGTCGTGCTGGTGATTTCCTGGCGAAACTGCGGATGCAGCTTTTCCGGTGTCGCATCCGGCGGCAGCTCGACGCCCGCCTTCTTCGCGGCATCGAGAAATGTTTCCACCAGCTCGCGCCGGCTCACCGACAGCGCGTATTGAACCTGCAAATCATCGCGAAAATGAATCGCCGTGACCGGGCGATTGCGCAACAGCTCGGAAATGCGACTGGCAACCGGCGGATTTTTCGCCAGCACATCACCGACGGTCACCGGCTCGCTTAAGTGAATCGTTTTCAACTCGTCGATTACACGCGCCACGGCGTTCTCGCGCGCCGCGTTGATTGCGGCGACGCGCGACGCATCATCGACGCCGCGCCACGCCGGCGATCCGATCGGACGAACCTCCTGTACCTTATTCGCGGCAATGCTGGTGCCGGTCGCGGAAAAACTTCGCTGGTCCCAATTGGCGAGGCGTCGCTCGACCTCATCCGGCACGACCGTGTGCTGCGGATCGTTTCGGGCGATCTCGACCAGAGCACGGGCGAGCGGCGTGCCACTCGTTTCAACTTTGATCTGGCACGTTTGATCATCGATCCATCGCGGTCCGCCGATCTGCTCGGCTTGCTTTACCGCCGCGCGCAGCGCGTCCTCGCCGTTCGCGCGGCGGACGAATTCACCCACCGTCAACTGCGGCGTCAGCCAGTTTCGCTCAACATCTTTGCGAAGATTCACATACGCATTAGCGGTGGCGGCAGAAATCTGCGCGCGGTCGTATTCAGTGGCGGACGTCGTGGTGGTGGACAACGTGCCCGGCGCGCGAGCGAACCCGTGCGGCGCCAAGCCAGCCAGCGGCGATAAGGTCGCGAAGATTACGAACCAACGCTTCATGAGTGTGCGATCAAGACAGCAGATTAGACCCGCACCGGATGCTCTCGTTAGCGACGTGCCGTCAACTACTTCCGATAACCATCGTAGCCAGGCGGGCTTGCGGCACCAAGCAGCGTGCGGTGCAAATTGATTTGATCGGACGGCGTCCTTACGATCGACGGGCACACGTTTGATGACAAGTTGGGCGGAAAATTCCGAATGATTCACGAGCGGCGAAAAACTCGAAAAGTCACCGTCGGCGACGCCCGTGTCGGGTTTGTCAGCATTGGCGGCGACGCCCCGATTTCGGTGCAGTCGATGACCGCAGGTTACACGTACGACATCGACGCCTGCGTGGCCGAGATCCAGAAGCTGGCCGCCGCGGGTGCTGATCTGGTGCGCGTCGCGGTGCCGGAGAAGAAAGACACGCTCGCCTTGAAGCAGATTCTGCCGCAGGTGAGCGTGCCGATTGTTGCAGACGTTCACTTCCATTTCCAACGCGCCCTCGAAGCCATTGAGGCGGGCGTTCACAAGATCCGCCTGAACCCGGGAAACATTTCGGATCGCACGCAGGTGCGTGATGTCATCCAAGCGTGCAAAGCGCGCAAGCTGCCGATCCGCATCGGCGTGAATGAAGGCTCGATCGTCGAACGCAAGGACAAGCAGAAACGCATGAAGGAACTGGGCGGCGTGTTCTCCAACAACAAGCACGGCCACTTCCTGGCGATCATGATCGCGAAGCTCGAAGAGTATCTCGATATCTTCCGCGAGGAAGATTTCCACGACATCGTCATCAGTGCCAAGTCGATCGACCCGCTGTTGGTCATCGATGCATACAAGGAGATCAGCGCGCGGTTCGATTACCCGCTGCACCTTGGCGTAACGCACGCTGGGCCGCGCGAGACTGGGGCAATTCGATCGGTCGTCCCGCTCGGCCACCTGTTGTGCAGCGGCATCGGCGACACGATCCGCATCAGCTACGCCAGCGATCCGCGGTTCGAAGTCGAAGACGGGCTGGAGATGCTCTACGTGCTTGGCGTGCGGACCCGAGTCGGCGCGGAGCTGATCGCCTGCCCTACCTGTGGCCGAATTCAGGTCGATCTGTTCAAGCTCGTGCAGGATGTCCGCAAGAAACTGGCCGAGGAAATCCGCCTGCCGATCAAGGTTGCCGTCATGGGCTGCGTCGTAAACGGCCCTGGTGAATGCGAAGGCGCCGACATCGCGATCTTCGCCGGCGACCGTCGCGGCATCATCTACGTGCAAGGCGAAAAAGTCGCCAACGTCCCGGAGGAAAACATCCTCGAAGCGCTGCTCGAACAGTGCCGCGTCTTTCAAGCCAGAGTCGAGCGAGGCGAAACCAGACTCGGCGAGAAAAAGGTCGATATCTTGCCGCCTGATCCGTTGGGCGAACTTGGCAGCGGGTGGGAAAAAGTTCAGAAGGACAAAAGTCTTTCGCTGCCGGTCGTGCGGTCGGTATGATGCCCGCCATCGGACCGAATTTGTATCAGCGAGCGAAGGAAACGGATGTCCGCCAAAGGATTGCTGCTCAACTCATTAGTGAAGTTGTTGGAGTTGGTGCTGCCCAAGCCCACGGCAGGGTCGGATGCACCGTTCAGCGAACGTCACCTCGATCCGCCCATGCAGTTGGCCGTGCGGGTGGTGCAAACCTGGGCGGATGTGAATCACGTTCCGCTGCCGCGGGCGTTTATCATCTTCAGCGCCGAGCGTTGTCCGCCTTCGCAGCAGATTCGGTCGGAGATTCACTGGGCGATCAAGTCGCTGTTCACACGCGTGCGCGATGATCACTCATCGCTGCTGGATGAGCAATATCGCTTCAAGCTCGAGCTGGCCGTCGCAACGGCGAGCCGCGCGTGGTTTCTGATCGAAGAGCGCGACGAGGACGATGATTTCGATCCCGCCAACGTCGTCGGCGAATATGCCGGCATGTTCGCGCCGGGCTGAATCAATGCAGAAAGGGACGAGCCATGGGCTACGGGGTGGTTTGCCAGGCATGCGGGGTTGAGGCGCCTACCAAGCAGGTCGAGTTTCATCAGAACATCGGCGCGCTGGTCATGCGATTCCACAATCGCGTGCGTGGCCGACTGTGCAAGAACTGCATTCACGCGAATTTCTGGAAGATGACGAGCATCACGGTGCTGGTTGGCTGGCTGGGCGTGATCTCGATCATCATCGCGCCGTTCTTCGTGCTGAACAACGTGATCCGATATTTGGGCGCGCTCGGCATGCCGCCCGTCCCGGAAGGTGCGCGTCCGCCGGAACTGACCGACGAGGCGATCAAGAAACTCGAGCCGCATACAAACGCGATTGGCGAGCGCTTGGGCCGCGATGAAAATCTCAATGATGTGGCGATCGACATCGCCGCCGAAGCCGGCGTCACGCCCGGCCAAGTGTGGGCGTATGTCCTGGCGGTCGCGCAGGCACAGGCCAAGGCGCGCGCGCCACGCGTGCCCGTCCAACAATCCACTGGCGGATTCCCGGTCATCCCCCTGCCGATTCCGGCGAATGCGCCGGCTGCGGTCGCACAACCGACCCCACAACCTCCCGTGACGCAACCACCTCTTGTGGTTCCCGCGCCCGCGCCGCCCGTCTCCGCGCCCGCGCCATCGATCGGCATCACCGAGTGATGCGTGCGACGCGTGTGGAGTTGACGAGACAATTCACTTCGCGACGATTCGCACGCGATGAGTTTTCGAATCGGCATCGTCGGTGTTTCCGGTTACGGTGGTGGCGAAACGCTGCGCCTGTGCGCGACCCATCCGGAGTTCGAAGTCGCATACGTCGCCGGTGAATCGTCGGCGGGATCGATGCTGTCCGAACGATTTCCCGGAATCGGAAAGCTCGGCAACTTGCGCATCCAGAAGTTCGATGCGGCGACCCTCCCGCCACTCGATCTGATCTTCGCCTCACTTCCTACCGGCGAATCGCGCGAGCCGCTGGGTCGCGTGCCAGCCAGCACGCGCATCGTCGACATCGGCGGCGATCATCGGTTTGTCGAAAACTGGACATACGGTCTGGCGGATGTCTGGCCGGAGAAGATTCGCGGCGCGACGCGGGTGGCCAATCCCGGCTGCTACCCGGCGGCGTCGCTGACTGCATTGGCGCCACTCGTCGCGAACGGATTGGTCGAATCGAACAACCTGATCATCGACGCCAAGAGCGGCGTAAGCGGCGCTGGGCGCGGCGGCAGCGACTCACGATTCGCGTTCGCCGAGGTCAACGAAGACGTGTCCGCCTACGGCTTCTTCAAACACGCGCATGTTGCGGAGATGAATGCAGCCCTCACGCAGATTGGCGGAAGTAAGTCTCCCGCCGCGGTCACGTTCACGCCGCATTTGATCCCGATGACGCGCGGGATTCTGGCAACCTGTTACGCGCGCGGCCGCGCCACCACCGATCAGTGTGTCGATGCCGCGCGGAAGTTTTATGCGGATCGCCCGTTCGTTCGCGTCGTCGATAAACCGCCGCACACAAAGTGGGCGCTGGGGTCGAATCTCGCGTTCGTTTCATACGCAGCCGAACCGGATCGGCAACTCGTTATCGCGCTGGGCGCGATCGACAATCTCGGAAAAGGCGCAGCCGGGCAGGCGGTGCAGAACGCAAACCTGATGCTCGGCCTGTCCCCGAACATTGGCCTCGATGGCGCGCCGCTCTGGCCATGAACGATCAACTCCGCGAGCCGTCGAAGTCCGCCAGCGATCGACTTGTCGCGCTCGATGCGGCGCGATTCCTCGCCGCCATCGCGATCATCTGGCAACACACGCCTGAATCGCAACAGCTGAAGCCGTTCGGTTCACTGGGCGCATTCGCCGTTCCGTTTTTCATCGCCGTGTCGATCCTGATGACCGCCGAAAGCGTTCGGCGAAAACCAGACCGCGGCTTTGCGCCATACGCACTCGCGCGGTTCAAGCGGATCTACATTCCGTTCCTGATCTGGACCGCGATCTACCTGGTCATCCGCAATCTCAAGCACAAGCTGCTCACGCACGAGCCGGTCGTTTGGTTCTCGCCGGGAATGTTGATCGGCGGCTCCGCACATCACCTTTGGTTTCTGCCGTTCCTGTTCATCGTCAGCCTCATCGTGTTCGCCATCGCGCGTGTCATGAATGGACGATCGACAATCGAATGGCTCGTCTTCGCAATTGCGATTGTCGCGGGAACGATCGTCGCGTTCATGCCGGAAGATCTCTTCGCCAACCGATACCTCCTGGACCGCGCCTGGGCCGCAACACCGGCTGTCTTGTGGGGCATCGCGCTGGCGGGCATCTACCGACACATTCCGCGGCCGGTCTGGCGATCGCCGACAATCCCGATCGTCGGTGTAATCCTCCTGCTCGCTTGCCTGGCGCCGATGGTGATGAAATGGCACAGCCATCTCACTGAAAATCTCGCTGGAATAGGTTTGATGTTGATCGCGCTGTACGACTGGCCAACGAAATATAGCGGTGGACTCTCACGTTTCGGCGCGCTGGCGTACGGGATCTATTTGTCGCACGTGATGTTCATCGAAGGCATGCAGGCGGTCGCGGCTCGAGGGGGTATCCATCAGGCGTGGTGGCTCGACCTGGTCATCTTCGCGCTGGCGACGATCGGCGCAATTCTTTTCACAAAAGTAATCTCGCGCTTTCCGCTCAATCACTGGCTTGTGCCAGCCTAGCGGGGAATTTCGCCAACGACTCATCGTATTCTTAATCCAGTTTTGCATAATAATCCTGGGCTGAATTCGTCCGATACAAGAATGAGGAACCCCAAGCAGGAACCCCAAGCAGGAACCCCAAGCAGGAACCGCAGTCCGGAAAGTGATGCTGATATGTGCCGGTCGCAGGACACGCGGAAACGCGTCATGACGACCGTTTGTTCAGCAAGGTGAGACATCATGAACGCTGGAGTCCTGGGTGATTCCGGTGCGGGCCCTCGCGTGGCCGTAAAAGCACGCGAGTCGCGCTCCCCAATTCAAGCCATTCGTCAATCCACTGCAGGCGACGCGCGCATTGCTACGCTCGACGCCGGCCGTCTCGTTGCGCTGATCGCGATCATTTTTATTCACACCGTCGAGTCGCCCGAACTCCAGCGCGTGAGCCTGCTCGGCACCTTCGGCGTGCCGTTCTATCTGTTCGCGTCACTCTATTTTCAGGCGCGATCGTTCCGCCGACATCCGAATCGGCTGCTGCATCAATACATCGCTGATCGATTCTTCCGGCTATACGTGCCGTTCCTCGTGTGGACCGCGATCTATCTGCTCGCGCGAAACGCGAAGCACCTGTTTCTCGTGCGCGACGGCGCATTCTCCGGCGGCGTCTTCTATCTCTGGACCGGCGGCGCACATCATCTGTGGTTCTTACCGCTTCTGTTCATCGTCACGATCTTCAGTGCCGCGCTCGGCCGCTTGTGCGCAGGTAACGAATCGCTGCGATGGTGGGTCATTGTGATCAGCGCTGTAATTGGAACGGTCCTCGCCGTCGTCCCCCGACCGGCGTGGCTGAACTACATCAACGGTGAAGAAGCGGTCTTCTTCCTGCAATGCTGGAAAGCGCTGCCGTCCGCGTTCCTCGGACTGTCGCTCGCGTGGTGGCTGGCGTGGGATTGCGATGATCACCTGTTCTCGCCGGCCCTGGGATGCGCCGGCCTGCTGTTGACGATCGCGATGCTGTCGAACCAGATCGTTAACGGATATTCGCGCATCGATCGCACGCTGAGCGGCCTGGGCTGGCTACTCGCCGCGATGGCCGCCTGGCGCGGTCCGTGGGTCAGCTGGATGGCGCGGATCGGCCGATTGTCGTACGGCATTTATCTCGCGCACGTGCTGGTCGTGGAAGGCGTGCAAACGGTGGCGCATCGTGCGGGCATTGGCGCGTCGATCGGACTTGACCTCGTCACGATGACCGCAGCCTTCTTCGGCGCACTGGCAATCACAATCGTGATCTCACGCTCGAAGCATCTTCGCTGGATCAATGGCGATTAGCTGGCGGATTACCGGGCTCCACCTCGAATCCGCCAGGCATTCGGTCGCGCGCGGCCCCGCGCGCTTTCAGGAATTCGACGCCGATCGGAATGACCGAGATCGCGACGATCGCCAGGATCACCAATTCAAAGTGCTGTTTAAAGAGCGGCCTGCTGCCCAGGAAAAAGCCGGCGGTCAGACAGATTGAGACCCATGCAATGGCCCCGATGACACTGAAGATCAAGAATCTGGCGTAGTTCATCTTCCCGATGCCGGCGACGAACGGGGCAAAGGTTCGCACGATCGGCACGAAGCGCGCGAGGATGATCGTCTTGGAACCGTACTTCTCGTAAAACGCCTGTGCACGGGCCAGGTGCTTTTTGTTGAGCAGGCGCGAATCCTCACGCTTGAACACTGCCGGTCCGACCCGTCGGCCCAGCCAGTAATTCAAATTGTCGCCCAGCAGCGCTGCACAGACCAGCAGCGGACCGACTGCCCAGATATTGATGCCGACCTCGCGACCTGCCACAGCGCCGATCGCGAAGATCAACGAATCGCCGGGCAGAAACGGCATGACGACCAGACCTGTCTCGCAGAAGATGATCGCGAACAGGACGACATAAAGATTCTGGACGCCCACGTAGTTGACCATGTCGGTCCACTTCGCGTCTTCGCCCAGGTGCTTGAGCAGTTCGATCAACTTGCGGAAAAACTCCATCCCTTCGTGCTCCTTCGTATGGGCAGCGGTCGGTTATGAGCGGGCGGATGATACGCGCAGCCGCGCGGCTGGCCAATCTCCCCCGCTCCACAATCTTGGGCAAATTCCGCCGCGATTCATCGGCTCGGGGTTTCAACACAATTGAAGCTGCCTGCATCCGCTTGCCGATGGGTCAATTGCCTCTAGAATGACATGCGATGGCGAAGAAAAAGCTTCCCAAAGTTCTGGCGCTACTCGACGAAGACATGTGCACCGGCTGTGAAGCGTGCATGACCGTCTGCCCGGTCGATTGCATCAGCGTCATCCCCGGCCCGCGACACGAGCTTGCGTTTCAAGTTTGTACCATCGACCTCCCCCGCTGCATCGGCTGCACGCTCTGCCATCAGGTCTGCCCGTGGGACTGCATCACGATGCTGCCGACCGATCAGTTCCTGCAGAACGCGAACACGGTCAAAGAACTCGAGTAGACTGCGCCGCCGCTCGTTACCGCTTCCTAAATCAGCTTGCCCGGCAAGATGCTGATCGATAGCATTTGTTCAGGCTTCGATTGGGCTATATCCCGGAGAACGGTTCGTTTTCGATCGTGTGTCACAGCGCGCCAGCGTGCGCTCTGACACTCGATGCACACCAAGCGCGCGGAGGCTGCATTATGCGACGCAATACCTCTTTGATCATGCTGGTGGTTTTGATCGCCAGTTCAACTTGCCTGGCCGGATTCGTTCCCCCGCCGGGCGGCGTGACGACCATCGTGGATACGCAGTTCCAGTTTAAAGGCGTCACCGACTACATCGCGCCGCCCGGTGGCAACGGCACGTATGCGGGTGGCGTCGTCAACTGGAGCCCGATCGCGACCGAAGTCATCATGGGTCAGAACGTGAAGATCGACGTGCAAGGCACGCACGAGATCGCCCCGCATGGCGAAGGGCAAGGCGGCGTGCTCATGCTGTCGCTCAATGGCGTGGTCGCCGGCGGCGCGGTGCCGTTGATGATGACATCGCTCGCGCACGGCGGACTCGGGCACGTGGACTATCTTCAAGCACAGCTGGACAACATTGCGCCTGGCAAGTCCAGACTCTACGTTCAACTCGACCACACCAACGGTCCGGCGCCCGCGCCGCTGGATCCGACGACGTTCAACGTCCCAGAGCCGACCTCCGCCGGATTGCTCGGTGTTGCCGCTGCGATGGTTCTATCCCGGCGTCGCCGCAAGGCGTGATGGCTGAATCGGTAGGTTTTCCATTTGCGAGCCCGCGCGCGATACTGCCTCTCATGGACTTTGCGGCCCTGTTCAAACAGGCGGTTGATTCGGGTGCTTCCGACATCCATTTGCGCAGCGGGCGCGGCGCAGCAGTTCGGGTGAATGGTGAATTGGTATCGATCGGCAATACGCCGATCACCGCGGATGAAATTGGTGAACAGCTCAAGCGAATGGTGCCGCCGCACCAGCGCGGGGATATTGCGGCCGAGACGATCCAAGGGCTGGACTTTTCCTATACCGATGCTGTCGCCGGGCGATTCCGCTGCAGCGCGTTTCGAACGCTCGGCCGATTCGGGATGACGATGCGCACGATCAAGTCGGCCGTGCCGTCGCTCGATGCGTTGCACCTGCCGGCGACCGTGATGGACATCGCGCTGTCGCAGCGCGGATTGACGCTCGTCACCGGCACCACCGGCAGCGGCAAGAGCACGACGCTGGCGGCGATGATCGACCTGATCAACAACAACTACGATGTGAAGATCATCACCGTCGAAGATCCGATCGAATACCTGCACGAAGACAAGCGCGCCCTGGTGACGCAGATCGAAGTCGGCAGCGACAGCACATCGTTCGACCAGGCGCTTCGACAGTCGCTGCGACAGGATCCGGATGTGATCCTGATCGGCGAGCTGCGCGATGTGGAAACATTGCGAATGGCGCTGCGAGCAGCCGACACCGGGCACCAGGTGTTCGCGACGGTTCACGCGTCGCGCGCGGCGCAGACGATCGAGCGGATCATCGCGATGTTCCCGCCGGCCGAGCACAAGGTGCTGCTGTCGCAGCTGGCGCATTCGCTGGAAGCGATCATTTCGCAGCGGCTGGTCGTCGCGCGCGAAGAGAAGACACGCCTGCCCGCGATCGAAATCCTGCGCGGCGGGCCTGTTACCGAAAAGTACATCCTCGAAGGAAAGCTGGCCGAGCTGACGGAATACATCGAAGGCGGACAAAGCGGGATGCAGTCGTTCGACCAGCATCTGCTGGCGATGTATAAGGAGCGGCTGATCAGCGGCACCGAAGCGCTCAAGCACGCCAACCGCCCCGAGGCGCTGGCCACCGCGATGCGCGGCATCAAGTATGTGGGGCGTCCGAACGGTTGATGAGGAGATGTGACCCATGAGCGACACCTCACCCTTGCCGGCCGTCACCATCGAAAAGCGCGGCAGCGCGCTGATCGCAACGGTCAATGCGAAGATGCTGGATGAGAAAGAGCTCAAGCAACTGAGCGCGGTCCTCGATCAAGCTTCCGCCGACGCAAACGTGGCGCTGATCGTCGTCGATCTCAGTCGAGTGCAACTGGTGCCGAGCCTGGGGCTGGGCTTGCTGTTGCGGATGTCGCAGAAGTGCGAAGCGCGTAAGCAGGGGTTGACATTGGCAGCGCTCTCACCGCAGGTGCGCAAGATGATCAGCATCACCAAGCTCGATCGAATCCTGAAGCTTTCTGACACGGTCGAGACCGCGCTTGCCGAACAAGCGTAACGATGCAAGAACCGTGTAGCCCGCGAGGTTGCTCGCGGTGTATTCGGAAGCGCCGAATGTCAGAATCGCAAATCGACCTTCGAAAGTTCGTCGAAGGCAACGACGGCATCAGCGTCGTGCGAGGTGGGAAGAACGTCCGAAGCTGGAACAACATCCAATATCGCGCCGGACTGTCCGCCAAGAACGTCAACGCGAAGAAGCTGTCGATGAACGTCGCGACGATCCCGCCCGGCGGAGTCGCGTATGCGCACATCCACGTCGATTTTGAAGTGATGCTCTACATCGTGCATGGCCGCGTGCGGCACGAGTATGGGCCGGGCCTGAAGCGCCGCGTGGATAACGAAGCCGGCGACATGATCTTCATCGAGCCGGGCGTGCCGCACGAAGTATTCAACCTGAGCGACACCGAACCAGTCGTGGCCGTCGTCGCGCGGTCGGACGCGAGCGAATGGCAGAACATCGTCAATTACGATCGGAATTCAGAGGCGCGGGAATGAGCACGACCGCGCGCTCATCCTGCTGCGCGATCGTCCAACCGAACTCGAGCAACAACGGCTGAAAGTGCTGATCGTCGCGCGGCAGGACCGCGGCGTCGGCGCCTTTGGTTGCGATCAACTCCTGCAACGCGGCTTTCGTCCTCTCCGCATCGCTGAAGAAGAATTTTCTCCAGAATTCCGGCGGATATAGCTGCGTCCGCGCATCCGCCATCACTTTGAACTGTGGCAATCGCCACGCGAGATAGCCGCCGTAGTTGAAACCGTTGATCAGATGACGCGTGCGCGGTTCGATCGATCGCGCCACGAATTCCGCCGCCTGGACTGGATAGTGTGTCGACAAGGAGTGCTCAACGGGGACGCCGGCAATCACGCGGTAAGTCGTGACGATTATCACCACGCCAACCATCGCCCATACCGGTCGTAGTGTCAGCACGCGAGCACCGATCGGCGGCAGCGTGCGCGCCAGGAGCGGCGCGGCGATAATGCCAAACAAGGGCATGAACCGCGCGTATCGAGCGGCGAGAACGCTCATCGCGATCAACCAAATCCATTCACCAACCCGCACTTGCCTTCGCTTGACGATCAACCAGACAAATGTCGCGGTTGCGAGAATCGACAGCACGACGCCCCATCCCTGTCGCCACACATAAGTCATCTCGACGATCGTGCCGGATGCGACTACCGGATCGGCCGCGGCGAACCGTTGGATCGATCGCAGCATTCCCGGCAGCATAGGAGTCGCGAGTAGTCCGATTGCGCTCGCGATAAGGAGCAGCGCATATCGCTTCACTCCGCGCCGATCGCGCTCGATGATCGCGCCGGCCACTAGTGCGCCGATCCACGCGAGCATCATCATCGCGAAGAAATGCAGGTTGATGCACAACCCTACGAGAATCGGAATTATCCACACCGCGCGCGATCTCTCGTCCATCTGTCGGTCGCGCAACAGCAGCCACGCGGAAATCGATAGCACGACAAACGCCATCGACACTGGCCGAAACGCGACGAACCACTGCGTCCACATGCCTGCCAGCAGCACGCCGATCAGCACTGGAATTTCGCGGCCACGATCACTGGCATCACGACAGGCTAGCGCGCTGATGAGCACGAGCGTCATTGCCACAATCAGGTGCGTCATCACCGCGCCGCGCATCAGACCGCATCGGTTCACGATCTGGCGCATTCCCAGTTCCGCCAGCCACGAATACGGCGTCCACGGCTCGCGCTGAGACATGTATGACAGGTCATCGACGATCGGCCGCACGCCGTCGCGCGAGATTTGATCGGCCACACGCAGGTGCCAGAACGCGTCTGGATCGATCGCGTCCACCATCACGACCTTTTCCGCCGCGATGAGCGCGAGCAGCGCGACGGCGAGCCAGAACCCGATACGAGAACGTGAGGATGAATCAGGGCTTTCCATCCACTCACGCGGTCAGTGATGCAAAATATTCGCGCGCCGTGCGCGTTCGCAGCAGGAACACAAGCGTGATCGGATACGCCAGCGACATCGCCGCGCCCAACAGGGTTTGCACCGGAACCATGATTTCGGTGAAGGAACTTCCCAGCGCTCCGGCGGGGGCACTGGCGGCCACGTTGTTCATGATCGAGCGAGTGAACAAGTACGTCGCCACCGCGACCAGCAGAGTCACCGGCACTTTGATGGCGATGTAGATCCAGTGCAGGCGATTTCCGCTGCGCGCGTTCCGCAGGATCTGAATCCCCGCCGCAAGCAGAACGCCCGCGGCGAGCAAGCTGGACAGGCCGCCAATCGATGTGAGAACGAGTGTTGAGGGATCGATCCTGAAAGGCGACATCGGTGGAAGAACCACCGTTGTGGCCGGCGTTGGGCCGGTGGTCGCCGCTGTCGTTGGGACAGGCGCAGGCGTCATGGGGACGGTGATCCGCGACATCGCCAACATCGCGAATCCGGAAACGATGCTGCCCGCGCTCGACAGCGCGCTAAGCGATGCCAGCACGATGCTCACCACCGCGATCGCCGTCATCAGCCCCGGCCGAAGCTTCGGTTGCGGCGGCTGATACGGCAGCGGCTCGAGCGGCGCGATCGGTGGAGTTGGAAAGGGATCGGGCATTGTTGGCGACAAGTCTGCCAGAGATCGCAAGAGAAGCAAAACCGCGCGGCGCACGCCGTCGTTGGTCACGTCCAGCTTCGTCGTCGTCGTCGAGTCGGAAAAAAAGAAAGCCGTTGCGCTGCGCCTGGCGACATCCCGGCGCGCAGCGCACCAAATCGGAAAATGGATTTTCTTGAGAGGATTTCAGCGTGTGGGATGGGATTTCGATTCTTGCGCTGCGCGCCAACGATGCCGGACGCGCAGCGCCCTCGGTATATAGGGGAAGCAATACCAGCGGGCTGAAGCCCGCGGCTCGGTTTCTCGTCGTGCTTTTGTTCGCACCGGGGTGATTCCGATGTCCCTGTATGTCCCAAAATGTCCCGTTTTGAGAAATCGATTTCCACCTGTTCGAGGACATCCAACGGTCAAAAGCTGCGCGTCCGATACGACCGACAAATCGCACACCTTCGGTGCCATTTCGGCCGATAGATTCTGATGACGCGCCTTCATGCGTTGACGCGCCAATAATTGGGTGAATGGCTCGTTCCGCGACACCGAGTTGGGACGGTAGGCTTCCTTGATTCGACGGTTATCGGTTCTACAATCGCGGCGGAACTCTGTGGAGGGAGAACCGTAGTACTCATACCGCGGATCTCTCGCACGCCCGGAATTCCTCCGACGAGCAACAGACAACGCGAAGAGGGGCCGACGCCTCGAAACGTTGGCCAATCAGGAGAATGGACATGTTTGAACGATTCACGGACCGAGCCCGCAAAGTGATGGCGTTGGCCAATCAAGAGGCTCAACGATTTAACCACGAATACATCGGCACCGAGCACATCCTGCTCGGCCTGGTCAAGGAAGGATCAGGCGTCGGTGCAAACGTATTGAAAAACCTCGACGTTGACCTTCGTAAAGTCCGGCTTGAAGTTGAGAAGCTCGTCAAGAGCGGCCCGGACATGGTGACGATGGGCAAACTTCCGCAGACCCCGCGCGCCAAGAAGGTGATCGAGTACGCCATCGAAGAGGCGAGAAACCTTAATCACAATTACGTCGGGACAGAACATCTTTTGCTTGGATTGCTCCGTGAGCACGACGGCGTCGCCGCACAGGTGCTCATGAACCTCGGCCTGAAGTTGGAAGAAGTCAGGGAAGAGGTCTTGAACCTTTTAGGAGCAGGCGTGGAAAGCGAAGAACCTCAGCAAACGGAAAAGCAAGGCAGTGGTGGAACCAAAGGCAAATCGAAAACCCCAGCGCTCGACAGCTTCGGCCGCGACCTGACCGAGCTGGCGAAAGAAGGCCAGTTGGATCCGGTGATCGGCCGGCACAACGAGATCGAGCGCGTCATCCAGATTCTTTGCCGTCGTCAGAAGAACAACCCAGTGTTGTTGGGCGAAGCGGGCGTCGGCAAAACCGCGATCGTCGAAGGCTTGGCGCAGATGGTCATCAGCAACAGCGTGCCGGAGATCCTGCATGATCGCCGGATCGTCGTGCTGGACCTGGCCATGATGGTGGCGGGCACGAAGTATCGCGGCCAGTTTGAAGAACGAATCAAAGCGGTGATGAACGAAGTTCGCCGCGCGAAGAACGTGATCCTGTTTATCGACGAATTGCACACGCTCGTTGGAGCCGGCGGCGCTGAAGGCGCGATCGACGCGAGCAACGTGTTGAAGCCCGCCCTTTCGCGTGGCGAGATCCAGTGCATCGGCGCGACGACGTTCGATGAATATCGCAAGTACATCGAGAAGGACGCAGCGCTCGCTCGCCGCTTCCAGCCGATTCACGTTGAACCGCCGACGAAGGAAGATGCGGTCGAGATTCTCAAAGGTCTGCGCGATCGGTACGAAGCGCACCACCGCGTGCAGATTCTCGATGTCGCGCTCGAAGCCGCCGTCGAGATGTCGGATCGATACATCACCGGCCGCTGCTTGCCGGACAAGGCAATTGACGTGCTCGACGAGGCGGGTGCCCGCATCCGCCTGCGCAGCATGACCAAGCCGCCGAACCTCGCCGAGCTGGAAGAGCAGATCGAGCGGTTGAGCATTCAGAAGGACGAGGCGGTGAAAAACGCCGAGTACGAAGAAGCCGCTCGCCTGCGCGATCAGGCCGAGACCTTCCGCGCCAAGAAGGAAGAGATGCAGAAGGCGTGGCGCGACAAGTCCAAGGAAGTGGACGGCGTGGTTGACGAAGAAGTCATCGCCGAAGTCGTCAGCAAGATGACCGGCGTGCCGCTCACGCGGCTTGAAAAAGAAGAGGCCTCGCGCTTGCTTGAATTGGAGAACGAACTCCACAAGCGCGTGGTCTCACAGGATGAAGCGATCAAGGCGATCAGCAAGACGATTCGCCGCGCTCGCTCTGGTTTGAAGGATCCGCATCGTCCGATGGGCAGCTTTCTGTTCCTCGGCCCCAGCGGCGTCGGCAAGACGCTGCTCTCTAAAGCGCTGGCCGAGTTCATGTTCGGCGACGAGGACGCACTCGTGCAGATCGACATGTCGGAATACATGGAGAAGCACAACGTGTCCCGACTCATCGGAGCGCCTCCGGGCTACGTCGGTTACGAGGAAGGCGGCCAGCTCACCGAGCGCATCCGTCGTCGGCCGTATAGCGTGCTGCTGCTCGACGAAGTTGAAAAAGGTCACCCCGACGTCTTCAACATGCTCTTGCAGATCATGGAAGAAGGCCGGCTGACCGACAGCTTCGGGCGTCACGTCGACTTCCGAAACGTCGTGATGATCATGACGAGCAACATCGGCGCAGAGCTCATCAAGGGCGGCGTGCAGCCGTTCGGTCTGATGGGTCGCGGCAAGGGCTCGCAGGAAGAGCAGAGCTACGGCAAGATGAAGGACACGCTCATGAAGGAGATCGAGCGTTACTTCCGCCCCGAGTTCATCGGCCGACTCGACGACGTGATCGTCTTCAAGCCGCTCAGTCGCGCGAACCTGGAGTCGATCGTGGAATTCGAACTGCGCAAGGTGATGAAGCGCCTGATCGATCATGGCCTGAAGATCGAACTGACGCAGGAAGCGAAAGAGTTCCTGATCGACAAGGGAACCAACACCGACTTCGGCGCCCGCCCGCTGCGTCGCGCGATCGAGCAGCACGTGGAAGACCCGCTCAGCGAAGAGATCCTGCGCGGCAACTTCAAGGGCAAAGATCTGATCAAGATCAGCGCCAAGCAGGAAGAAGGCGCCGAGAAGCACTTGTTCTTCGAGTCGTTCACGACGGCCGAAAGTGGCACGCCAGAGGGCGAGAAACCGCAACTGGCACAGGCCGGCAGTGACGCGACCTAAAGCAAGACGTCGAACTCGTCGAGCAGATCGAAACCGATCGGTCTGCTCGACGAGAACGGCGAGAACGGCTTGCTCACCCCAATCGATATTGATCGTGGATGAAATGCCGACGACGCCGCTGCGTCGTTATCGAACACGTTAGCGGCCGCGCCGCGACCGATCGAGGGAACGCTGTAATACGGCTTATCGGCCAGGCGAATTCGCACGCTCTCCGTCGGCTCTGCCTGCAGATCATCGATCGGTGTGACGTACACATTTGCGGCCGATCGACCACGCTTGATCGTGACCCACCCGCTGAGCGACGCGTAATCGACGCCATCGATCGCGACGCCGCCCATGCTGTATCGCACCTTCAGGTCTGATGTCGTGCTGCCCGTACGGGTGACCTTGAACCGCGCCGTGTCCGAACCGCCTTCGACCGCCACGCGGTCGGCAGCGGTCACCGTAACGGTCGGCAATGGCGGCGGTACGGGGTCCGGAGTTTTGTTCAATGTCTGGCTATCGATCAGCGTACCGTCGTGTCTGATGAATTCGAACGTCATGCTCGTGTCCGTCGCATTCACGCGCATCGCACCGTGATCGCCGTTGTAGCGGAACTGCGAACCGCTGACCGGCGTACTGCGAAAGTTGTGGGTGCCCGGTCGTCCGCCCAAGCCATCGACGAAATAGGTGACGCCGTCCTTGAGGATTCGTTCGTACACATGATCGTGCCCGGCCAGCACCGCATCCACGCCCCACTGCTTGAACGGCCACTGAAGATCCGGATGCGAACCGTGGTTGGCGCCAGACGAGAACGGAGAGTGATGCAGCGAAACGACGTTCCACGGAGAAGTGGATGTCGCCAGCTTTGAATGAAGCCATTGACCTTGCGTTGAAGTGCTGGTGATTCCGTCCGGCTCGGACGGATCGCTGTCGAGCGCAAAGAAATGCACCGGCCCGCGGACGAAGTCGTAGTAGCGCTCGTTCCCGGGCAGCGTGAAATAATCTTTGTACGGCTGGGCGTTGTTCCCCCAGTCGTGGTTTCCGAGAACCGGGAAGAAGCGGTTTGAATCTGCGCCGGAGCCGTAGCTGCCGGAATAGTTTCCGATGAAGGAGTGATAATACTGGCCGACATTCGCATCGATTGTGGATGCCGCCCCGTCTTCGTAGTTGTTGTCACCGACGGTGACGATGAATTCGGGATTCCAGGATTTCACGCGGTCCGCAACATCTTTCTCGTCGGGGCCGGCATCCCCGAAGTCTCCGATCACTGCAAAATTTGCGCTGGCCAGTAAACAGCGGCTTTCAAGCGATTCGATACAGCGTCGCATGTTGAACAACTCCGGGCGGCTGATGGGGAATGGACGTATACTGTTATGTAGTCGGACCGGCCGTGTACTTTTGTTGAAAGCAAATGCCTCAATGCTCAGCGTGATTATTCCAGCCTTTAACGAAGAGAAAACGCTCGCGCAAGTGATCGAACGTGTGGTCGCGTTGCCGCTGAAGCCGGAAGTAATCGTTGTATCGGACGGATCAACCGACGGCACGAACGAGATCATCCGCGACTACGATCACCGAGGGGTAATCAGGGGCGTCGTCTGCGAGGTAAATCGCGGGAAAGGTGCGGCCATCCAGGAAGGGCTGAAGCACGCGACGCAGCCGTACACGGTGATTCAGGATGCGGATCTGGAGTATTCGCCGGAGCAGTTTGAGCTGTTGCTCCAGCCCGTGCGAGCAGGGCGCGCGCAGGTGGTTTATGGCTCACGAAATCTGCGACACCCGGAAGTGCAGAAGAACGAATTCACCTACATCCGCTTCTGGCTCGGCGGGAAAGTCGTGACGCTGTTCGGCAACCTGTTGTTCGGCACGCATCTGACGGACGAGGCGACGTGTTACAAACTTTTCCCGACTCAACTCCTGCGCGACATGCAGCTCGCCTGTCGCGGTTTTGATTTCTGCCCGGAAGTCACGTCGAAAGCAATTCGACTTGGCTATCGCATTCACGAGGTGCCGATCTTGTACAACCCGCGCAGCCTCGATGAAGGCAAGAAGATTCGCGCCTGGCACGGGATTGAGGCGCTGCTCGTGCTGCTGAAGTATCGACTGATGCCGCACGATTGGATGTTCGCGAAACGACCGCTGGGTTCCCGTCGCGCAGCTTCCGCCAGCGCACAACCTGCCGTACCGAATATCCTGCGCGATCACTCGGCGAAACAGGTCGAGCACAACGCGACACCTGCGATCGCGTAATCATTTCATCCGCGCGGGAAACTTCTACAATGCCCCGCACCATGCCGGTTGATGCTGACGTTTTTCGCCGCGCGCGCAAGGGGAATATCCGCGCAGCCATCAGCGTGATGAGCGATTGTTATCCGCAAGTCTATCGCCTCGCATACGGGTTGAGCGGCCGCGACGATGTCGGCCGCGGCATCGTGAAATTCGTGATGAAACGTGGTCTGCGCCAGCTCACCAATTGGACCGATGAATCGGCGCCAATGCGTTGGTGCCAGCATCACACGCTGCTGACGGTTCGGCGGGCCGCCAGGCACAAGCCGGACGTCGCGCATGACACGTTGGTTCGCGGCGCGCAGACCGACAACGCATACTACGCGGCGTTCATTCGAGCACTACGTGCCCTGCCGTTCCAACAGCGCGAGGCGTTCGTTCTCACGCACGGCGAGCAGTGGGACGCACGAAATCTCGCCACCGCCATGGACTGCTCCACCGAGGCGGCCAGCAATCATCTGAAGGAAGCGACGCGTGCGCTCTCAGCACTTGGCGGGGATTTCTATTCGACTTTCACAGCCCAGCTGGCGCAGACGTACAAGAGCCTGACACCCAGTGAAGAATTAATCCTGACGAACGTCGAATACAACGTGAAGCGACACCTTTGGCCACGAAAGATCTGGCGACTGATCGAGCTCATCGTCATGGCCACCGTGGTCACGGCGATCGTGTTGTTCGCGTGGAAGGTTTATCCCAAATTGGTGTGGTAACATGGCCTGGCTGTATTACATCCTCACGCTGATTGCCATGCTGACCGGGATGTTCCTGAGCATTCTCGGCCTGCCGGGGATCTGGTTGATGGTCGGCGCGGTGGGTGTCTACGCGTGGCTGACGCGATTCCAGCAATTCGTCGGCACGACATCGCTGATCGTGCTGGTTGTAATTGCCCTACTCGCGGAGGCTGTTGAATTTCTGGCCGGCAGCGCGGGCGCGAAGAAAGCGGGCGGCAGTAAGCGCGCGATGATGGGGGCGGTGATCGGCGCGCTCATCGGCGGAATTTTCCTCAGCGTCATTCCTGTTCCCGTGATTTCGACAATCGTCGGCGCGTGCCTTGGCGCATTCATTGGCGCAGCCGTCGTCGAGTTGATGATCTTCAAAGATGTGGATCGCTCGCTGCGCGTTGGCGTCGGCGCGGCTCACGGACGGTTTCTCGGCATCCTCGGCAAGCTGATCTTCAGCATCATCATCTTCGTGATCGCAGCCATCGTCGCGTTCCCCGTTGCGCGGGCGACGGCCACCGCTCCCGTTCCGCTGCCGCCTGCGACCGCACCGGCAACTCAGTCGTTGTTGGATCAGCCGTCGTAAGTTAATCTCACGTCAGTTAGGGAATTGTTCGTTCGCAAATCAGGGAGTTCGACAGTGGGCGTCCGCTTCATCATTGGCCGAGCCGGTACAGGCAAAACGAAGCATTGCTTCGACGCCATCGTGCGCGCCACGCTCGACGCCCCACTTGGACCGCCGATCTATTGGCTGCTGCCAAAGCAGGCAACGTTTACCGCCGAGCGGATGCTCACGTGCGACAGCGAATTGAAGGCCTTCAGCCGAGCACGCGTCGTCTCATTTCAACAACTCGGCCAGGAGATTCTGACCGAATGCGGCGGCGTCGCAATTCCGGAGGTCACTGCGATCGGGCGGCAGATGGTGCTTGGGCATCTACTGCGGAAACATCGCGACGAACTGAAATTCTTCCGATCGGTTGCTCACCAAACGGGATTGGCCGCCGAGCTCGATTCGACATTCGCAGAGTTCGAACGCAGCGGGAAGTCGGTTGATGATCTGAAGCAGGTTCAGGATTCTTTCGACGCCTCGGACACGAGCCTGCAATTGAAAGTTCACGATCTCCATCTGCTCTACAAAGCCTACAGCGATTACCTCGGCCAGGATCGGCTTGATCCGCATCGGCGATTGCACGAGGTTTTGAAGTGCATCGGCAGCGCACAGTCGCTCAAAGGCGCGACGGTTTACGTCGATGGCTTCTACGAGTTCACCGATTACGAACGAAAGTTTCTCGCCGCGCTGGGGAGATCGGCGGCGAGTGTGGACATCACGCTCACCCTGGATCCGAACAGCTCGGTGCTGACCGACCCACATCTGAACCAAGACGCACTGAGCACGTTTTATCTTACCGAGGAAACTTATCGCCGGTTGTGGTTGGCGATGAAACTGGCCGGCGCGGAGATCGAACGGACCACCACGTTGCGCACCGTGCATCGGTTCGAGTCACAGCCCATCAGACATCTGGAAGCGTGCCTGTTTTCGCATCATCCGAAGAAGTCGGATGCCTCTGATGGAATCGACTTGATCGAAACTCCCGATCGCCGTTCCGAAATCGATGCGGCCGCACGGGAGATTCAGAAGCTCGTCGTCGCCGGCATGCGTCTGCGCGATATCGCGGTGCTCGTGCGCGACATGGACGCGTATCACGAATTGATCGACGCCAGCTTCCGCGAGCACAACCTGCCGTGGTTCGTCGATCGCCGTCGCAGTGCGAGCCATCACCCGCTGATCCAGTTCACACGCGTGTTGCCGATCATCGCGATGCGCGACTTCGATCACGATGCGATGATGACGTTGTTGAAGTGCGGGCTCGTGCCGTTGACTTCGTTCGACGAGACGTCGTCGGAGCTCGATGTTGCGGACGGGCTGGAGAATTATGTCTTGACGCATCGCATCCGCGGCGCCGCGTGGATCGACGACAAACCGTGGCGCTTCCACGATCGACGTCTCTCAAGTTCAACTGAGGATGAAGCGGACGCGGCAACGCTGCACGCACATCGAGCGGCGGCGCAGGTCGACGTGCTGCGTCGTCAACTAATCGCCCCGCTCGAACCGTTCATCGATCTAATCCTGTCCTCGATGAAATCGCCGATCGCGCTCAAGCAAATCGTCCTCGCCTTGATCAAGACGTTTGACGCATGCCAGATTGAAGAAACGCTCTCCCGCTGGATCCGCACCGCCGACGCCGACGACAAGCTCGGCGATCAGTTCGAACACCAGGCTGAACATGCGCAGGTGTGGAACAACCTGATCGACCTGCTCGATCAAATGGCCGAGCTGATGGGTGAGGAACTCGTCAGCGCAGTGGACTTCGCGGAGATTCTCGATTCGGGGCTCGAATCGTTCGACCTCGCGCTCACGCCGCCGATGGTCGATCAGGTGCTGGTCGGCTCGGTCGATCGCACGCGCACGCCCCCCGCGCTGCGCGCCGTGATCGTGATGGGCCTGAACGAGGGCGCGTTTCCCTGGTGTCCCAGGGAAAACTCCATTTTCGGCGACTCTGAGCGCAGCAAGCTGGGCGAGCGGAACTTGCCAATCGATCCCGACACGCAACGCCGGCTGCTCGATGAACGCTTCCTCGCCTACATTGCGCTCACGCGATCCACCGAGCGACTATGCTTGACGCGCCCCCTGGCAGATGACGCGGGGCGGCCGCTGGCGCCGTCATCATTCTGGAATTTGCTCCGCGAGATTTTCCCGAAGCTGAAACCGACGCAAGTCTCGCGCGACAGCGAACGCGCGATCGATTGCATCGGCACGCCGCGACAGCTCGCGACGTCTCTGCTTCGCTGGGCGCGATCGGATTCTGATTCCGCCGACGAATGGGCGGCGCTCTATTACAAGTTCGCCACGCATCCGCTGCAGGGCGATCTAATCGACACAATGCGCTCGCGCGCTTGGCGCGCGTTGAGTTATCGAAATGAGGCGGCGTTATCGTCGGAAATCGCCAGCAAGCTGGCGGCTACACCGTTGCGGGCAAGCGTCTCGCGGATGGAGACGTTCGCCAACTGTCCGTTCAAGCATTTCGTGCGTTACGGATTGAGGCTCGAAGAGCGCGATGAGCAGGACGTGACCGATCTGGATCTGGGCAACGCTTACCACCAGATCCTGGAAAATCTCGTCCGCGAGATGGTGAAGCAGCGAACCGATTTCATCACGGCGCCGGAGGATTTTACGGACGAGAAGATCAAGTCGCTCGCACAACAGATCGGCCAATCACTGCGCAACGAGGTGCTGCTCAGCAACGCGCGAAATCAGTATCTGCTCGAGCACGTCGAACGAACAATTGGCTACGTGATTCACTCGCAGCGCGAGGCGGCGAGGCGCGGGAAGTTCAAGCCGTGGAAGACGGAACTTGGCTTTGGGATTCAAACTGATGGAGCGGAGTCGCTGCCGCCATACTCGTTAAAGACGCCGGGCGGAAAAGAAGTTGAGCTGTCCGGCAAGATCGACCGCGTCGATCTGATCGAAGAGCAGGCCGCGTTCGCAGTGATCGATTACAAGCTCAGCGGCAGCCGCCTGATGCTCGAATCGGTCTATCACGGGCTGTCGCTGCAATTGCTCACGTATCTGCTGGTGCTTCAGAAGTCGGCGAAGCAGCTGGGCAAACCATCGCTCACACCGGCGGCGGCGTTTTACGTGAAGCTGCTGCGCACGCTGGAGATGGTGAAGCACCCCGATGAAGCCACGCCGCCGGATGACCCGATGTTCCACCTGAAGGAAAAACCGCGTGGCGTGTTTGATGCGACGTTTATCTCAGCGCTTGATGATCAGCTGACTCAGGGCCCGTCGCAGGTCGTGCAATGCTTCATCAAGATAGACGGCGGCGTCGGAAAGAATTCCGATGCCGTCGAACCCCAAACCTTCGCCGGACTGCTGCGACTGGTCGAACAGAAGCTCGGCGAGATTGCAGATCAAATCATCGGCGGCGATATCAGAGTCGCACCGTATCGCATCGGCACCGCCACGCCCTGCCCGCGCTGCGATTATCGCAGCATCTGCCGGTTCGATCCGGCCCGGCAAGGGTATCGAAAGCTCGAACCCATCGATCGAAACCAGGTAATCGCAGTCGCGAACGAACTCGGCGGAGAAACTGCGCATGCCTGACTCCGTCTCAACTTGGACTGACGCACAAACGCGCGCGATTCACACCGTCGGCAAGAGCCTGCTCGTTTCGGCGGCGGCGGGTTCGGGGAAGACGTCCGTGTTGGCCGAACGATGTGCGTACCTGGTGTGCGATGCGCCGCCACCCTATCGGTGTGATGTGACCGAGCTGCTGGTCGTCACGTTCACCGAAGCCGCTGCCGCGGAAATGCGAACGCGAATCGCGGCGGCGCTGTACAAGCGATACCAGCAGTCCGATGACGATCGGCTGGCGCATCAACTCGCGCTGATCGACCGCGCGCACATCAGCACGATCCACAGCTTCTGCACGCGCATCCTTCGGCAGAACTTTCACCTCCTGGGCCTGGATCCCAATTTCCAGATGCTCTCCGAGGAAGAAGGCACGCTGCTTCGCAGCGAGATCGCGCGAGAGATTTTCGCGAGGCACTATGAACAGGACGACGGCGCGGCGTTCGCGCGCCTGATCGACCGATACGGTGACGGTCGCGATGAATCGCTGCGATATCGCATCACCCGCATCCACGCGATGCTCGGCAGCCTGGTGGACCCAAAGGGCTGGATCGTGAAATCCCGCGCACGCCTGTTGGATGCGGCCGAGCGACCGATGAATAAATCCGCCCTTGGGCGCGCGGTGCTTCGGCGTGTGCAGTCGCTGTTGACAATCACCATCCAGCGCCTCGTCAAGCTGATCACGCAGTTTCAATCGTCACCGCGCCTCGGCAGCTATGAGGAATACGCGACCGAGATGCTCGCGCACGCACAGAGCTGGCATGATGCCTTTGACTCAAGCGGTATCGACGGACTTGCGCGCAGCGTGAAGGATTTCAAGCTCGTTCGCATGCCGCCGGTCAGTGACCTGTCACCAACGGAAGAGGTGCTGAAGTCGGAGATGCTCGCCATCCGAGCGGTGATGCAGGAAGGCGATCTGTTCAAACTCTGCCGCTTCAGCGAATCCGAATGGCGCGGCGGCATGCGTTCAACGGTCGAGCCCGCCAATTTGCTGCTGGATCTGGTTGACGAATTCGACCGGCGATATCGCGAAGCGAAAGACGAGCAGCGCGTGCTCGATTTCACCGATCTGGAGCAGCTCGCGTTGCGCGTGCTGCGCGCTCCCGACGTCGCGCGCGGATATCAGCGGCAATTCGCGCACGTGCTGGTTGACGAATATCAGGACGTCAACGAATTGCAGGATGCGATTCTGACGCTGGTGAGCCGCGAAACCACCGATGATGGCCGAGCCGCAAACTTCTTTTGCGTTGGAGATGTGAAGCAAAGCATCTATCGATTTCGGCTGGCCGAACCGAAGCGATTTCTTGATCGGTACGAGAGGTTTCGCGCAGCGGATGCGAACGGTGCGGTCATCGACCTGCAAACCAACTTCCGATCGCGCGCTCCGCTGCTCGATACGCTCAACGGAATCTTCGCACGATTGATGACGCCCGAGGGCGCAGAGCTCTTGTACGATGATTCGCATCACCTTCGCGCGCCGCATGACTCGCCGTATCTGAAACATTCCTCCGAGTCGCCGCATGTCGAGCTGCACCTGATGAACAAATCGACAGACGTCGAACGCGATGAGGACGATGAGCCGGAAGATTTACTCGAGCTCGACCAGGCCGAGCGCGAGGCGACATTCATCGCTGGTCGCATTGCCGAGTTAACAGGTGCGTCCGGCCAACCGCCGCTTCAGATCCTCGCGAAGTCCGCCACGGGGAACCCGGAAATGCGTTCGGTCCGCCTCGGCGACATTGCGATCCTCCTTCGTTCGATGAAGTTCAAAGCAGAGCATTTCGCCGATATTCTTCGCGCTCACGGCATCGCGGTTCACAGCGACAGCGGCGGCGGATTTTTCGCTTCGACTGAAGTGCAGGATGTGCTCGCGCTGCTCAAGGTGCTGGACAATCAGCAGCAGGACGTTCCGCTGGCGGCTTTGCTGCGCAGCCCGATCGCGGCAATCGCGCAGCCCGAAGATGCATTAGCGAAGATTCGACTGGCGTATCCCAGGCGCGACGATCCGGTGCCGTTTCATCGGGCGGTCGTGAAATACTCGCGCGATCGCGATGACGACCTGGCCGCGCGGTTGCGCGATCTTTTGGCGCAGATCGCACAGTGGCGGGATCTGGCGCATCGTCGTCCGCTGGCGGAAGTGCTGTGGCTGATTTACGACCGCAGCGGATACCTTGCGTTCGTCGAAGGTCTGGACGACGGCGCGCAGCGAGTCGCGAACCTGCTGGCACTGCACGAGCACGCAAAGAAGTTCGGCACATTTCGTCGCCAGGGCCTTGGCCGGTTCATGCGGTTCCTCGACACGCTGCACGAGGAGGTTGACGATCTCGGTCAACCCTCGGTCGCGAGCGCCGCCGACGACGCCGTGCGGATCATGAGCGTGCATCGCTCGAAGGGGCTGGAATTTCCGGTCGTGTTCGTGCCGGATTTGGGTAAGCGCCACAACCTTTCCGATTCGCGCGGGCACATTCTTGTCGATCGCGAAGCGGGAATCGGCTTAAGCGTGTGCGATGATCACAAGCGAATTCGCTACCCATCGCTGGCGAGCACGATCGTGTCGGAGCGCCTGCGGAAGCAGAGCCTGGCCGAGGAGATGCGCGTGCTGTACGTCGCGACGACGCGGGCGCGCGAGCGGCTGATTCTCGTCGGCACCTGCGCCGCAGGCGCGAGAGAAAGGTGGGCGAATCAATGGTCCGCCCACACCGGCCCGCTGCCGGCCGACGACGTCCTGCGCGGCAATTGCATGCTCGACTGGATCGGCCCGGCGCTGGCGTGCCTGACTACGGCGGATGCGTCGTTTGAGATCATGACGCACCAGTCCATTTCAACCGAAAGACTCACATTCGCGCGTCGCCCGCAACTCAACGATCGACAGCGCGCGATCGCGGAGCTGAAAATCGCGAGCCAGCCATTTGCAAGCGACGTCATTGCGAAGTCGGAAAGCATCTGGAACCGACTAACGCGTCCGTATCAATACGCCAACCTGATGACAACGCGTGCATCCACATCGGTCACCGCGATTGCGCATCGCGAGGGGAACGCGAAAACGCTGGCGTTCGTTGGCGAACCGATACGCGATGAATTCGACGCGCCGACGGTGGAACGATCGCTGCGACGCCCTCGCATTGGCGCCGACGTGCTGGCACCGACACCTGTTGACGTTGGCACCGCGACTCACCTCATGCTTCAACATGTGAAGTTCGATCGGCGCTGCACGATGGAGGATTTGAAGGATCAGCTCGACGGGCTGATCGCGAAGCGCATTCTTAATGCGAACATCAGCAAATCGATCGACCTCTCCGCAATCGAATGGCTGATCAATCACACGCCGTTGGGCGCGACACTGCGTGAACACGCCAACGCGCTGCTTCGCGAGGTGCCGATCAATTTCCCGCTCGCCGGCAGCTGCGCTGCGCCGCTGGATCGGGTCATGGTGCGCGGGCGGATCGATGCGCTCTTGCCCATCCCGCAGAAAAGCCCCCGGCGCGTGCTGATCATCGATTTCAAAACGGATTCGATCAGTGGCGATGTCGAACACGATCCGCGCACTGCGATTTATCAGCGACAACTCGAGGAGTACGGTCGAGCGGTTCTTACGATGTTGAATTGCGAGCAAGTCGAGACGTATATCATTTATCTAAAGGCGCGGGCTATCGTATCGCGGTAGCGATCGCAGAAACCGTATCGCACGGGCACAGACCTTCTCATTCCACCTCTGCCCTTTTATGCTCGCGCGGCCGATGGCTCGTTTCGTTCCCGGCATTCTCGACTGGCTGCGCTCACACGGTGGGTTCACCATGCTGCTCGTGCTGTTGATCGTCGTCGGCGGCACGTGGGGATTTATCATGCTCGCGGATGAGGTCACCGAAGGCGGCACACAGCATTTTGATGAGCGGCTGCTTCGCGCGCTGCGAAACCCGAATGATCCGGACGATCCGATCGGCCCGCGCTGGGTGGAAGAGGCAGGCCGGGACATCACCGGGCTCGGCGGCGTCGTCGTGCTGGCTCTCGTGACGACCGCGGTGATCGGATATCTGCTGATCGACGGCAAGCGCAAGGCGGCGGCGTTTGTGCTTTTCGCAACGCTTGGCGGCCTGACCCTTTCGACTGCACTCAAACGATTTTTCGATCGCCCGCGACCCGGCGCGGTCAAGCATTTGTCCTACGCGTACACTTCCAGTTTCCCCAGCGGACATTCGATGCTGTCGGCCACCGTTTATCTCACGCTCGGAAGTTTGCTGATGCGTTTTGCGCCGAAACGCAAGTTGAAGATTTATTATCTGCTGATCGCGATCACGCTGACATTCCTCGTCGGCGTGAGCCGCATTTACATGGGCGTGCATTATCCGACTGATGTGCTCGCCGGTTGGACGGCCGGGCTGGTGTGGGCGCTCATCTGCTGGCTGGCGGCGCGTGCGCTGCAGATTCACGGCGCGGTTGAAAAAGACACCGAAGGCGTTCTCAAGAAATCACTATGAAAATCGGAACCTATTACTATCCCGAACAATGGCCGCGCGAGCAGTGGCAGCGCGATTTTGACAACATCGCTGCGATGGGCTTGCGCATCGTGCATATGGCGGAGTTCGCGTGGTTCACGATGGAACCGAAGCCCGGCGAATTCCACTTCGACTGGCTCGATGAATGCGTCGAGCTGGCGAAGCAGCGATCGTTGGATGTGATCCTCTGCACTCCAACCGCCGCCCCACCGATCTGGCTTTCGCAGGAACATCCCGACACGCTGCCGATGGATCGCAATGGCCAGCGCGAACGTTTTGGTGGCCGACGTCACTATTCGCCAACTTCGCCCGCTATGCACTCAGCGACCACGCGCATCGTCACCGCAATGGCGAAGCATTTCGGCAACCAGCAATCCGTCATCGGTTGGCAGATCGACAACGAATACAGCGGCTACTTCGATCAATCCGAACACACGCACGCTGCATTTCGACAATGGCTGAAGCGAAAGTACGAAACGATTGATGTGCTCAACCGCGCGTGGGGCTGTCAATTCTGGAACACGTACTACACGTCGTTTGATCAGGTCATGATGCCGCCGGATCGCAACCTGTATTACGACAACCCGCACCACAAGCTGGATGCATCCCGCTTCTGGTCGTGGGCGTACGCGAACTTCAATAAGCTGCAGGCAGACATCCTGCGCGAATATGTCGGCGAGCGATTTATCACAACTAACTTCATGCCGTTCCATCTCGACGCGAACCCGGCCGACATGCTGGACGCGCTGTCGCTGTTCGCGTGGGACAGTTATCCCGTGAGCGGCGCGGGCAAGGCCCACGCGGACGAAACGTATCGGCTCGCTGATCCGGCGGCCATCAGCATCATCCACGACCAGATGGCCAGCTACACCGGCCGATGGGCGCTGCTTGAAGTTCAGCCCGGGCAGGTGAATTGGTCTGGCGTGCCAGTGCTGCTGTATCCGGGCGCGGTGCGGTTGTGGTTGTGGACGGCTTATGCGCACGGCGCCGAATTCATCACGACGTATCGGTATCGCCAGCCGCGGTTCGGCACGGAGTTATTCCATCATGGCCTGACGACCCACGACGGCGTGACGCTGTCGGCGGGTGGTCGAGAGTTCGTTCAGGTCATCGATGAAATGAAAATGCTCGGCGTGACAGCGCCGCGCGGCGCCACGGCGGCCAGCGCGCAAACTTCGGCGCAACGTACCGCGCCGACTGTTCCTTCCGCGACTACCCCGGCGGCCGTCGTCAAATCGCGAACGAAGCATGTCGCGTCGCTTCCACTTGTCGGACTCGTGTTCGATTTCGATCAGCTCTGGTATTTCCACACATTGCCGCAGGCGAAGCGTTGGTCGCAGCCAAGGTGGATGGTGATGTGGTACGCCGCCGCTGCGCGGTTGGGGCTGGAGGTAAAAATCATCCGGCCCGGCACGCCGATCCCACGCGAGCTGCCGATCGTGATCGCCCCCGGCGTGCAGATGGTGGATGACACGCTCGTCCAGCAATGGGACGAATACGCGCATGCCGGCGGAAATCTGCTGCTGACCTGCCGTACCGGGCTGATGGATCGCACCGGGCAGGCATGGGAAGGTCCGCACGCCAAGCCGATCGTCCCGCTGATCGGCGCAACCATCGAAGCCTACGACGGGCTGCCCGACGACACGTGGGCGGAGGTCGAAATGGACGGCGTGAAGCACGAGTGGAACGTCTGGGGCGATCTGCTCTACGCCGAGCCCACGACAAAGGTGCTGGCGAAATACTCCAACCAGTTCTACGCCGGCGCCGTCGCAGCTACGCGCAATCGCCGAGGAAAGGGAACCGTCACCTATTGCGGTGTGTATGCCGAAAACACGTTCGTCGATGCCATGCTGGAAAAGTTAGCGCGCGATGCGAGCGTGCCGATCAACGTGCTTCCGCCCCGCGTCCACCTGCTGAAGCACGGCCCACATCGCATTCTGCTGAACTACCAGGACAAACCTATTACCGCACCGGCGCCGAAAGGAACAAAGTTCCTCGTCGGTTCAGCCACCGTCGAACCGGCAGGCGTTGCGGTATGGGAAGACGCTTGATGACGAGACTCTTTCTTATTCAATCCGGCTGATAATCGGCGCGGTCGAGAATTCCGCTTCGCGCGCGGCCCATTCGGCCGCGGTCATTCCGTAGACGACGATGTCATGATACGTCGCGCCGATGCGATTAATTTGTCTAAGCGTGCCTTCTTCAGTGAATCCTAATCTTCGCGCGACGGCGCGGCTGCGGTGGTTTCCGCTTGCCGCCCGGATTTCAACTTTGTTCAGCTTCCACGCCTTAAATGCGTGATCGACCAGCACCCGGCACGCCGTCGACATGATGCCGCGGCCCTCAGCGCTTTTCGCGAGCCAGTAGCCGATTTCGGTGTAGTTGCCTGTGCGGTTAATCCAGTGATATCCAAGCCCGCCGACGTAGATGTTGTCTTCCCAGATGCCGCACTGGAAACCGTCGTCGCGCGCGTATTGCTCGAGACTTTTCTTGATGAAGTCGCGCGTGTCTTCAACCGTCTTCACCGCATCGATCCACGGCAGCCACCCACGGATGTGATCGCGGTTCGCACTGGAAACGGCGAACACTTCGTCGGCGTGCCCCGGTTCGTAGAGACGCAGCTCGAGGCGATCGTTGATGCGATAAGAAAACATAGAATCAGCGGCCAAGCCGCGAGGGGCAAGCGAAAGGCTGTCTTCTCTTCGCTCGCCCCTTGCCCCTCGACCCTCGCCCCTTCCTCTATCCTTCTGCCAATGTCGCCAATCCCTTCAATGTCGCTTCGCTTTCCATTTTGAACTTCCACTTGCCTGGCCAGTCGCGGTGGAGCAGGTCGCTCAGTCCGGTGGTGGTGCCACCGGAGAAAATGACGTCGCGGCGGATTTGCATTCGATTGTTCGCGAGCAAATTCAGCCGCTGTGCGCTGGCGCGGGCGAGCGATTCGACCACGGACGCCAACATCTGGCGGCGCGTCGTTGAGAGCATCAGGCCGCGAAACGTGCCGCGCGGTTGCTCAATGCTCGTGCGATCGCCGGCCAGGTGTGGATCGAACGTCACGCCGCCACTCTCGCGGGCGGAATCCTTCGCGATCTCTTTCACCAGTTCGTAAAACTTGTTGACCGGGAGAGCTGAATAAAGCTGATCCTTCGCCCAGTTCAGCGCCGAACCCGCGGCAGCCAGCGTGCTGACGCTCAGCCACCACTTGCCCATGCCGAGCGCGCGTGTCAGCAGTTGCTCGTGCGGGCGCGGTTCATTCGTGCACAGCGCCAGCACATCGGTTGACCCACATACATCGAGCAGTTGTCCGGCGCGCGGCTTGCAGTAGATCATCGCAGCGCTCGTGTCCATGCAGCCCATGAGCATCGGCGTTCCGTGCGTCAGTCCGAATCGTTCGCCGGCTCCGCGCGTGACCATCCCAACGACACCTTCCGCTTCGATCAACTGCGGCAATTGGTGTTCGGTTGCCCCAACGGCGGCGCACAGTTCGTCATTCCAGCCGCGCTGCGTGAGCGTTTCGTAAAGCCCGGTGAACGACGCATTGGAAGGGTCCATCGCGCGGGCGTTGTTGAATTGACGATGCAGATACGTCTGCAGGTTGCCGACCAGATCGGCCTTCTTCATCAACGAGCGCTCGTACTTCCTGAACCACAAAGCGGTGGTTGAGCTGATCCCGCCGGGGAACGGAAGATTGCCCGACAGTTTGAGCAATCTCGATTTGCCGAAGCGCGCGAGCAGTTCCTTCGCTTCAGCAACGCTTCGCCGATCCTGATGCGTGATGACCGGCGTGATTGCTCGGCCGTCGTGGTTCATCGCGAGCCAGGATGGGGCCATGACGCTCATCACGATGACATCTACTTTTTTCGCGCGAGCGCCGAGCTGCGCGATCGCATGTGCGACCGCGCTCAGGACGGCGGACGCGGAAACTTCTGCGCGATCCGCGCTGTAGTTGGTAGCGAATGAAGCCCTGGTGATCTGCCCGACGGTCTTGCCCTTGCGCAAGATGCCCGCTTTGACGGACGAGGAACCGACGTCGAAGCCTAACACATTCATGGCGCGAGGAAGCTTAACGGAAGGCGCGACGTTTTGCGCTGCTGCAGCGGTGCTTGCACCCAGGGAGCAAGCTTCCTGGACGTGGCAATAGTTACCTCGGGACCGGGGGGCGCGGCACGGGCGCTTTGTTCGCGGACTTCGGTGTCTCCGGGTTCTCGTTCAACACGTCTTCGACGTAGCAGCGCAAGAGCTCGCCGACGGATCTCACGGATGCGATCGCGCCGTTCGGTTTTTGTGGATCGTCCCCGTCGAACAGCTCGCAAAGTTGACCAAGACCGGCGCTTGCGAGATGGTCGAGGCATCCGCGCACGCATCGCAATGCGTCAGCGCGCACTTGCGTCGATCGCCCTCGCACACGAAGCATTGCGCTGATGTACGGACCTAGCAACCATGGATAAACGGTGCCTTGGTGATAAGCGCGATCGCGCGAGACGACGTCACCGCCGTACCGTCCTTGATAAGCGGGGTCGTCCGGCGAGAGCGTGCGAAGACCTAACGGGGTAAGAAGATTGCGTTCAACAGCTTCCAACACCGATGCGTGGCGATCGCTCGCAAGCACCGCGTGTGGCAGTGCGATTGCGAGCAATTGGTTCGGTCGGATCGAAGCATCCAGGCCGCCATCCATGACGACGTCGCAGCAGCAGCCGGCGGGCTCGTGCCAGAATGCGCGGTTGAATTCGAGTTTCATTCGATCAGCCAGCGCGGTCAGTTCAGTTGCGCGTTTTGGCTGATCGAATTCATCGCACCACGCCGCGACCACGCGAAGCGCGTTGTACCACAGCGCATTGAGCTCGACCGTGCGACCCTGGCGAGGCGTGATCACCCAATCGCCGATTTTCGCGTCCATCCAGCTCGTGCCGATTCCGCTCACGCGGCTGCCGATCAAACCGGACGCATCGCACGCGATGCCAAGCCCAGCCGTGCCGGTGCGATAGCGCTCGACGATCTTCGCGCAGGTGTCGAACAGCGTCTCGCCCAGCGTCTTCACGTCGGCGGTGTAACGGATGTATTGCTGCACGGCGTGAATGAACCAGAGCGACGTATCCGCCCCGGTGTAATGCGGCGACGATCCATCTTCGGCTAAATCGGTCGGCAGCAGTCCACCGTTCAACTTCGATGCGACCAGCGTGAGGAACGCGCGAGCCTCGTCGCGGCGGTTCGTGACGAGGAACAGTCCGCCGAACGAGATCAGCGCATCGCGCACGGACGGCGCGGACCAGGGATAGTTGCTCATCACCGCGACGTTTGTCGGCGAAAGTTTGATGACGAACTGGTCGGCGGCGTGTTTCAGTTGAACGAGTGACTCGTCTTCGCTGCTCGGTTCGCGCGATGTGAACTGCGACGACATCGCCGCCGACTTTCTTAGCGTCTCGGCAGGATCGATCGGCTCCGCCGAGCAGATGAAATGAACCGTCTGCCCGGGTCGAAGCGTGCAGCGAACTACGCCCGGGTTCCACAGATCTTCCAGACCGGCATAGCCGCGCTCGATCTCGCGCCGGTAGATCGTGTTGAGATACCAGTGAGAATCCGCTTCAAATTTGCACGCACTCCCTCCCCCGTGCGCAAAGAACACTTCCGGCGTGCGCGACGTGGCCGGAATTCGATGCACGCTCGCGCTGGTACCGCTGACTTCAGCATCGAGCTTGCCGTTCCATTGATACGTTAACTGATGCATCCCGCGCAGCGCGAGCAGCGGACGAAGCTCAAGCGCGATCTCATCTCGCGCGCCAAGAAGCGTGTACGTAATGCAAACGGTGTTTGAGCCAGAAAGAAGTCGCAGTTCCTTCTCGAGTGTCCACCCGTCCGCCTGGTACGCCCAGCGCGGAAACGGCGCCGGCGAGAACGCGCGCAGCAACTTGAAGCCTTGGGGATGAACCGTGTCAGGATATTCGCTGCAAGATAACTCGAATTCCGACTTGTTTGCGATCAACTTCTCTTCCACGCGCGACAGCAGCACCATACGTCGCACCGGCGGCGCCATCGCAGCAACAAGCAGTCCGTGGTATTTGCGTGTGTTAAAGCACGCCTCGGTTGAGCAGGCGTAGCCACCCAGATGATTGACGCAGATCCATTCCCGATCGAGCAGGTCATCCAGACCCGCGCCATTCTCAAGCGCCGTCATCGGCACCTCCGTGCGACGCAGCAGACATTGTAGAACATTCGAGCTTGTGGCAACAGCGATCGCCTCTCCAGCTTAACCTTGTGGAACGAACATCCCGAGCGACGCTTGGTTGGTTCGAGCTTGCAGTTCCCGGCGTGGGAGGCTTTTCCGCTCCATGCAACGCAAGCAAGCACATAGATCACACTACTCCGCGGGCAAAAGCCTGTCGCACAAGCGCGAGCTTCTGAATGAGTCCGTCACCACGAGAAAAGATTGATATATCGTCTTTTTTCGCTGGACAACTGTGAGACGCTCATTAGAGTGAACCTTCAGCTTCGTCGAAGTCCCTGGGCTAGGGATTTCAGCATTTACACATCTTAAAAGGAGCACAGATGCGGAAAGCTTCTGTTTGCGCGCTGGGGTTTGGCCTACTTGCGTTCTCCACTGCAGCGTTCGCCATACCGATTTTTGATCAGATTGGCCCGGATCCTCTGGTCTCCGGGGCTGGTCAGCCAGGAACCGTGTCACAGAATTTCCCGGATTTCCCAACGTTCAGCTCCATCGGGATTGATGATTTCCAAACGCTTGCGCCTTTCAAGCTGACAGCGGCTGATGCGGTGTTTGTGCGCAACCCGGGCACGGTCTTCACGCCGGCTGGTGCAACGGCATGGACAGTCTCAATTTACAGTTTGGCGGGTGGGACGAACCCCGCCGCGGCGGTTACCGGCGACGTGCAGACGTTCAATCTCACGCCCGCACAGATGACGTTCACGAATCCGGCCGCCAACACTTTCGTCGTGAGCCTGAACCTCGCCGCCGCCAACGTGACGCTGCCAGCCGGCACGTACTGGATGGGAGTTGCCCCAACAGCCGCCTTTGGGACTGCAGGCCAAGGCTTCGTGCTTGAAAGCAGTCTCGTCGCCGCTGGAGCGGTGCCGCTTAACGCGCGTACCATCAACCCCGGCAACGGCTTCGGTAATGGTACGAATATTCAGACCAATCCCGCTGCGAACCTCGAGCTGCGGCTCTTCGGTGATCCGGTCCCTGAACCGACAAGCTTGGCTGCGGTGGGTCTAGCTACCTTGGCGATTGTTCGCCGTCGTCGAGCCTGATTGCCGCGAACGATTTGAACTTTCGAACATCAGACGCCCCGCGCTTACCACGAGCGCGGGGCTTCTTGTCATTCGGCTCGCCGTTCGCCATCGCTCATTTCCCCGCGAGCTTCTGTTTCATTAATTGGTTCACCGTTCCCGGCTCGACGTTTGACCCGTGTTGCTTCATGAAAATGCCCATCGCCTGGCCCATCTGCTTTTCCGTGAAGCTGTTCCTCGACAGGAATTCATCCACTAGCTTCGCCGTCTCTTCCGCCGATGCTTTCTTCGGCAAATAAGATTCGGCCACCTCGATTTCGAACTTCAGCTTCTTTACCTCATCCGCTTTACCGAGCTTCTCATACTCTTCCGAACTCTTCCGCAGCTTCTTCGCATAGCTGGCGATCACCTGCTCGGCGGTCGGCTTCTTCGGGTCAAGATCGATGTTTTTGACGTCGCTAAGCAACATTCTAATGACGCTCAGGCGATCCTTATCGCCCGATCGCATGGCGGCTTTCATGTCGTCCGTCAGCCGCTGTTGTAATTCACCCGGCATGCTTTATCTCCTGACGTATTAGGCGTATACTGAGCATTCCGCTGAGGGGCAGTTCCGCTGGCAGTTCCGCGTCTTTGGTACCCCACTTTGGGGTTCTGATCTTTTCTGGCCGCGTCCTGATCTCTGCGCGTTCACCGCGCATCGGGAAAGTTTGAAGCGGCAAGATCATACACCAAGGCCGTCGAACCACAGTGATTCACGTTTCGAATTTGGGACGGTTTTCGCGATGAACAATGGATACCTGGAAGGGATTCTACACATAGCTGACGAGCGTCAGGACGGCCAGTTGCGGGATCCGCTGCAGCCGGGTCGACCGCTGAAGGGCGGAATCATTGTCCCGCGGAATGTCATCCGCGATTTGCGCCTGCGCCCCGGTCTGCTACTGCGCGCCGATCAGCGCGGCCGCGCGATCGGACGCATCCAGGCGATCGAAGGTCGCGCCGTCGAAGACTACGCCGAGTTCGCCACGCACATCTACGACGCCACCGCGCTTGATCCGCAGCCAATGATCAAGCTCGAACACAATCCAACTGAATACACCACGCGCATCATGGACATCCTCACGCCCGTCGGTTTCGGCCAACGCGGGTTGATCGTGGCCCCCCCGCGAAGCGGCAAGACGATCCTGATGCAGAACATCGCGCGCGGGATTCACGCCAACTATCCGGATACCGAGCTGGTGTTGTTGCTGATCGACGAGCGCCCCGAAGAAGTGACCGACATGAAGCGCAACGTTCCGGGCACGGTCTACGCTTCATCAAATGACAACACGGTCGAAAAACATCTCGACCTCGCGCAGATCATCATCGAGCGCTGCAAGCGCAAGGTGGAGTTCGGCGCGAACATCGTGGTGTTGCTCGACTCACTCACAAGACTAGGGAGAAACTTCAACATCGGCGGCGCGAACAGCGGCCGCACGATGTCCGGCGGCATCGACGCCCGCGCGCTGGAAATCCCAAAGCGCCTCTTCGGCGCCGCCAGAAAAATCGAACACGGCGGCAGCCTGACAATCCTCGCCACGTGCCTGATCGACACGGGGAGCCGAATGGACCAGGTCATCTTCGAAGAATTCAAAGGCACCGGCAACATGGAGCTGACACTGGATCGAAACCTCTCGAACCAGCGCATCTACCCCGCGTTGAACATCCCGCAGAGCGGCACGAGAAAAGAAGAGCTTTTGATGGACGAAAAACAGCTCAATGCCGCTAGAAATGTGCGAAGGCATCTGATCAATATGCAGCCGGCGCAAGGTATGAAAAACCTGCTCGAAGCGCTGGCCAAGCATAAGACGAATCAGAGTTTGTATGATTCGATGAGGGCGTGAGCGATGCGTTTGTGCTTGACGTTAGTTTCCGCGCTAAGCGTGGTACTTTGGACCTCCTTCACATTCGGTCAAGCGAGTGTCTGGACGAAGGCACCGCCGGATGCGGGAGACTGGTTCGGCGCTGCGAATTGGTCATCCGGCGTACCGAGCAATCACAAGGACGCGGAGGTTTCGAACGGCGGCACGGCTACGATCGCGTCGGGGGTTGCAACACCGGGTCAGGTAACCCTCGGCAGGCTGGCCAGCCATTCGGGGGCGCTGGAACTCCAGGGCGGCACCTTGTCGATCGAGGCCTCGAGCTTCCACCTTTTTGTCGGAAATGCCGGGCAGGGAACCGTCAACCAGTCTAACGGGACGTGCGCCTTCACCGTCGCCACACAAATGTACCTCGGTTACCAGGCGACCGGCGCCGGCACCTACGTCCTCAGTGGCAGCACCAATACCAGCAGAATGCTCTACACCGGTCAGCAGAGTCTTACCCCAAATGACATGGAGGTGATCGGCTACCGCGGCGCGGGAACGTTCATTCAGTCCGGCGGGCGAAACTCGCCATTCGACAGAGCGATACAGCTCGGATACCTCGCAGGAAGCAGCGGCACGTATTCGATGAGCGGCGGGTTTCTCTCTCAGATTCACGGTTTGAGTTCACTGGTCATTGGCCGAGAAGGATCAGGCACATTCATTCAGACCGGCGGATCGGTGCAGAACTCTGGAACGATGACACTCGCCGCCAGCGCGACGGGGCGCGGCTATTACGAGCTTTCGGGCGGCGGACTTAGCACGGGTCGTCTAAACATTGGTATCAATGGCGGAACTGCCGAATTCAATCACCTGAGCGGTTCGCACAGTTCGGGCATACCTCACATCGGCGCGACGGGTCGCTACACGTTCTGGGACGGTACCCTCACTGTGGGAAGCACCAGCGGTTTAACCGTCGACGCCGGCGGAGAGTTCACTCAGCGCGGCGGTCAGCTTCTCTCAACCACTGGCGCACCGATCACCAATGATGGCACGATCAACCTGCTCGGCGGCACGTCTTCGCTCGCGTACATCCAAGGCGACGGAACGACGTCCGTCGGCGCCAGCGCTTCGCCGCTAGTGAACTTCGCTCGACAGAGCGCAATGCTGCTCGATGGCACACTGACAATCCGCCGATCGAACCAAGGCGGCCAGACCAGCAGCGTCGGAACGCTCACGCTGTTCAACGGCTCGCTGGATCTGGCTGACAACGACCTCCTGATCACAAGCACCAGCCAATCATTGGTCACCGGTTTCATCCGCGAAGCCCGCAACGGCGGCGCGTGGGATCACGCCGGCATCACGTCATCCAGCGCTCGCGACTCCATCTCGCACAACACCACGCTTGGTTTGATGGATGGCGCCACCTACCGAGCACTCAATGGCGCAACCGCCACGTTCGGCGGGCTTCCCGTTGACGACTCGAACGTGCTCGTGAAATACACCTACTACGGCGACGCCGACTTCAACGGCGTCGTCGATTTCGACGACTACTCACGCACCGATTCTGGGTTTAACAGCGGTCAAACCGGCTGGTTCCACGGCGATTTCGACTACAGCGGCATTGTCGACTTCGACGACTACTCCCTGATCGACCTCGCCTTTAACACGCAGAGCGGCACGATGTTGCGCGCGCTGTCCTATCTTGACGGCACCGACCGCTCGCTTCGCGGGATGGACGCACCTCCCTTGCGAATGGTCGCGCTGCACTACGCGCAGTTTGGCGATGTTTACGCGAACAGCTTTCTCAATGCCGTTCCGGAACCCACCGCCGTCGTCGTTGTGCCCGCTTTGGCGGGCGTGTGTCGTCGGCCGCGGAGGCGGCACCTCCGAGAAATTCCGCGCGCTTGCGTGTTTCAATAGTTTTTGCAATCACGCCGTAACCTCACGTAACCTCTTCGCGGTCAACATCTCTGACTTGGCGGGAGGGAAAATATGCTTCAGGTTCGCGGCCGGCGCAAACGCGCGCTAACTCTGGTTTTGGCGACGACCACGATCGCCGGGTTCCTCCCTTCTATTACCGCGCACGGCGCTGCACGGACCTGGCTCACCAGCGCCGGCGGATCGTACGACACGGCGACCAACTGGACCGGCGGCGTCGTACCCACGGGCAGTGACAGCGCGTTTTTCAACCTCGCCGGCAGCTATACGGTGTCATTCACGACACCACGATCCATCACCAGCGCCTCGGTCAGCAGTAGCGACGCCACCTGGAACCTCGGCGGGACGACCTATCCGACCAGCACGTTATCGTCACAAGCGCTGACGATCGGACCGAACGCCAGCGATCAATCGCAACTGACCGTATCGACAGGCACCATTTCGGGTTTCGGCGGAACAATTGGCGGGGTCGCGACGTCGCGCGGAACGCTGTCGATCACCAGCGGCGCAACCGCCAGCTTCTCCGGCACACTCAATGTCGGCAGCGTTGGGTTCGGCACGCTGAACATCACGAACGGCGGACAAGTCATCACCAAGCAATGCAACCTCGGAGCCAGCGCCGGCGGCGCCGGCACGGTTGTGCTGAACGCGGCCGGTTCGAGCTTTACCGTTTTCGGCTTTGCCAGTTGCACGATCGGCAATGCCGGAACCGGGCTCGTTGCGTTGAGCGCTAATACGAGCGCGAACACTACGGGCGTGACGCTGGGGAACCTGTCCGGCAGCAGCGGTGTCATTTCGATCAACAGCGCGAGTTGGACCAACACCAGCCCGTTTTACGTGGGCAACTTCGGTGCTGGGTCGCTCAACGTCAATAACGGCACGCTAAGCGCCGATCTGCTCGCCTTTGGCAATGAAGCGGCTTCGCTGGGCGTGGCAACCTTCGCCAATGGTTCTGTCGTCGATAGCACGAACGGTTTCAACGTCGCATCGCTGGGAACCGCGACCGTGACGCTCGATTCTGCCAGCACGTTGAGCGCCGGACCGGTGACGGTCGCATCTGGCGCCGGATCTCGTGGCGAGTTGAATATCAACGCGACCGCTACGTCGCTGAATAGCTCTGGCGCCCTCACGGTCGGCGGAGCGAACGGGAGCAACGGCACCATCAACATTACCAACGGCGGATCGCTTACCGCCACCACTGCACAAATCGCGCCGGCGTCGGGATCGGCCGGGGCTGTCAATTTGAGCGGCGCCGGTTCCAGATGGACGTGCAGCGGTTCACTCCAACTCGGCGGAAACGGGACAACAAACGGTAGCGGAAGCATCTCGGTCGGCTCGGGCGCCTCGTTGACGGTTACAAACTCCAATGCGCTCTATCTGTATTCAACCGGTGTCTTAAACATCTCAGGCGGAACGGTCAGCATCGGCTCGATCAACAATGCTGGTGGCGTTCTGAACTTCAATTCCGGCACCCTTCTCTTCACCGGGTCGAGCTTGACGATCGACTCAAGCAGCGCGCTCGGGCAGACGGTGGACTTGGCGGCTGGCAAGTCGATCACCGCCAGTGGCAGCGCGACAATCGCGCCAGGCGCAATGCTGGAGCTGACCGGCGGAAACTTCCGCGCGAACGCGTTGACGAACAACGGCGAAATCCTTTTGGCAAGCCCAACCGCAACGCTGAATGCCCCCATATCGAATAGCGGCTTGATACGCGGCGACGGGCGAATTGTCGGCACGTTGGCTAACAGTTCTGCCGGCGAATTGCGCGTGTCGAACGGCGAGCGCATCGCGTTCAGCAACGACAACGTGGGTAACAGCAATGCCGGCAGCATCAACCTGTTTGGTGGAATCGTGGAGTTCGATCATCTGCTGACAAACACCGGCCGCATCACCGGGCGTGGAACGGTTATCGCGCATGGCGCAATCAGCAATCTCGGCACGATCGCACTGTCGGCCGGCGCGAGCGATGTGATCGGCGCGCTCACGAACCTCGCCAGCGGCAAGACGATTGTCACCGGCGGAAGCACCAGCACCTTCTTCGACAACGTCACCAACATCGCCGGCAGCGAATTTCGAGTGAGCACCGCCAGCACCGCAGTCTTTCTGGGCAATGTCACCGGTCTGTCCGCGTTCACCGGCCCCGGCACGAAAGACTTCGAAGGCTCCGCAAGCGGCTTGATGATCAGCACAAATACCGGCACAACGATTGTCGGCGCGGACGGAAATCTCACCGCCAGCTTCATCCGCGATGGATCATTACAAGTTGAAGGCGTCGCGACAATCATCACGAGCGGATCGAGCGCGAACGTCAGCCGCATCGGCACGCTCAGCATCGACGGCGGTTCCGTTCCAATCGGCACACTGGATTTGAACGACAACGATCTGATCACCACGAGCAGTTCAAAAAGCGTTATCGAATCGCAGATCAAGTTCGCGCGCCACAACGGGCTGCGCGATCGGCCGGGCATCACCAGCACCGTGGCCAGGAATCATCCAACACATTCGACAACGCTTGGCGTGCTGAGCGGTGCGGAATACCGCTCGATCTACGGCCTGTCGAGCTCGTTCGACAACTTCACCGTCGCAGACTCGGATGTCCTCGTGAAGTATACGTACTACGGCGACACCGACTTCAATGGCATCGTCGACTTTGATGATTACTCGCGCGCTGACGGCCTTTCCAGCACATTGGGATCCTAAGCTTAGAATTCCACGTGGACAAGTTGTCG
>JADMIO010828213.1_pt1 | contig 57861 bp, 58 predicted proteins | sample 8958161 | NCBI WGS metagenome assembly JADMIO01 (sample SAMN16585339, study PRJNA669376) | soil metagenome | isolation source: Crop rotation soil | place: USA: Cullars Rotation, Alabama | collected 2011
GGCCGCGACTTCAAGTCACGTGAATTCCAAGCTTCGGATCCCACTGTGCTGGAAAGCAAACCGGCAAACAGATCTCACATTTCAATTAGCCAACTAATAAACTATTTAAGCAAGTATGAACAAAAAAGAGCAGATCCTCAAACTGGTTCCGGAACAGGGAATTCTTCCATTATATTTTCACAAAGACGCCGAGGTGAGCGTAGCAGTAATGAAGGCATTATATGAGGCCGGCGTTAAAGCAATGGAATACACCAACCGCGGCGAAGCGGCACTTGTTAATTTTAAGAAACTCGTTGAGATACGCAATGCTGAATTGCCCGAAATGCAATTGGGCATCGGCACGATCAAGAATGTTCAGCAGGCAAAAGACTTTATCGCAGCCGGCGCAGATTACCTTATCAGCCCGGGTTTTGTTAAAGAGGTTGCCGATGAGGCCAATGCAGCAGGGTTGTTATATGTACCCGGTTGTATGACGCCATCTGAGATCATCGCCGCCGAAAATGCAGGTTGCAAATTCATCAAATTATTCCCCGGCAATTTACTCGGTCCCGAATTCATGAGCACGATCAAAGACCTGTTCAGTGGGTTATTGTTTATGCCAACAGGCGGTGTTGATACTACCAGCGAAAGCATCGGTGGCTGGTTCAAAGCAGGTGTTTGTGCGGTAGGGATGGGAAGCAAGCTGGTAAGCAAAGACCTGATGGAGAAAAAAGATTACGCAAAGATCACCTCCGCAACCAAAGAAGTGATCGGTATTGTAAAAGCCATAAAACAATAAATAAAATATGACCCAGGCAACGATTGGTAAATACCGGTGGACGATCTGCGGGCTGGTATTCTTTGCAACAACTGTTAACTATCTGGATAGGGCTGTGATCTCTTTATTGAAGCCTTACATTGCAACTGCTTTTCATTGGGATAAAATAGCAGAGATCGAGAACTATTCCAATATCGAAATTGCTTTTAAGGTTGCTTATGCCTTTGGTATGCTTGGCGCCGGAAGGATCATCGACAAGCTTGGTACAAAGATCGGCTACGCATTATCTACGCTTCTCTGGAGCATCGCTGCAATGGCACATGCGCTGGCCACAGGTACAATGGGATTCAGCGTTGCAAGGGTTTTCCTTGGTGTTTTTGAAGCCGGCAACTTTCCTGCAGCGATCAAAGCAACTGCAGAATGGTTCCCAAAAAAGGAAAGGGCTTTTGCCACGGGCATTTTTAATTCAGGGTCGAACATAGGTGCTATCATTGCACCGGCCTCTGTACCCTGGATGGCCGAACACTGGGGTTGGCAATCAGCATTTATCATTACCGGTGCCATCGGCTTTATCTGGTTGATATTATGGTTTATCTTTTACGAGATACCATCTAAACAGAAAAGGTTAAGCCAGTCGGAATTTGAATACATACATAGCGATAAGGATGAACAGGTAACCGAAAAATCCACTCAAAAGGTAAGCTGGGGAAAACTGCTTCAGTACAAACAAACCTGGGCCTTTGCGATCGGTAAGTTCCTGACCGATCCCATCTGGTGGTTCTACCTTTTCTGGTTGCCGGATTTCCTGAACAAGCAGTATGGACTGAAAGGCACAGACGTATCATTGCCGGTGGCGGTTGTTTATATCATTGCCAGCTTTGGCAGTATTGCCGGAGGTTTCCTGCCGATGAGGCTGATAAACAATGGCTGGGCTGTTTTTAAAGCCAGGAAAACGTCTATGCTGATCTACGCTTTTATTGTTATTCCGGTAATATTTGTGCAGATAGCCGGTACATATAATATGTGGTTTGCCGTGCTGCTGATCGGTTTGGCAGCTGCTGCCCACCAGGCCTGGAGCGCAAATATCTTTACTACGGTTTCCGACATGTTCCCAAAAAGAGCAACCGGGTCTGTAACGGGTATAGGCGGTATGTTCGGCGGACTTGGAGGTATACTTTTAACAATGCTGGTTCAGAAAAAGATGTTCGTTTATTACGAAGGCATCGGTAAGATCCAAACCGGCTATTATATAATGTTCTTCATTTGCGGGGCCGCTTATTTAACTGCATGGCTGATCATGCACTATTTGGTTCCAAAGATGAAACCGATCGATCTGGATAATTAAAACAAGTCTGGAGACAGATGACCGAAGTCCGGAGATGGTTTACACCGTCTTCGGATTTTTGTTTTAAATAACACGAATTTTAAACACCAATTACACGAATTATAAAACAGCAACCCAGGTTTTTTGAAACGAATACGCTGTCTTTCCGGACTTTCCGGACTTCCGACCTCGGACTTCCGACTTTTGTTTTTAATAACACGAATTTTAAGCATCAATTACTCGAATTATAAAACAGCAACCCAGGTTTTTTGAAACGAATACGCTGTCTTTTCCGGACACCCGACCTCGGACTTCGGTCTTTCCTGACTTTCCTGACTTTTCCGACACCCGACCTCGGACTTCGGTCTTTCCTGACTTTCCTGACTTTTCCGACACCCGACCTCAGACTTCCGACTTTCCTTAACTTTGTTCTTCCATGAAGCAACTCTCTTCTCTCAATAAATATTTCTGGAAATACCGTTGGTTGTTTTTACTCGGGATCGTATTTGTTGTGCTGAATAACTATTTCCGCATTCTTACTCCGCAACTTACCGGCTATGTAGTGAACAAGGTTGTTCATAACATCGAAGCAAAAAATCATCCTGAAACAGTGAAGGAACAGGAGAAGGCAGAGAAGAAAAAATATGATATCGTTGTAAAATCACTGATCGATACATTTGAACAGAAAGACAAAAAGGTACAGATACTCTGGTGTGGCATCATACTATTGGTGCTGGCGATCATAAGCGGCTTCTTCATGTTCCTTATGCGGCAAACGATCATCGTGATGAGCCGGCATATCGAATTCGACCAGAAGAATGAAGTGTTTGATCATTACCAGCAACTGGATACTTCTTTCTATAAAACACATAGCACCGGCGACCTGATGAACCGCATTTCTGAGGATGTAAGCCGCGTCAGGATGTACAGCGGCCCGGCCATCATGTATTTCATCAACCTTGCTGCCATCCTGGGTTTCAGCATTTATTTCATGTTCAAGGCAAGTCCCTTGCTTACCTGGGTGGCTTTGTCGCCTTTGCCGGTTTTGGCCATCACCATCTATTTAGTAAATACGATAATCAATAAAAAAAGCGAGCGCATTCAGGCCTTGCTCAGCGATCTTACCACCAATGCGCAGGAATCCTATAGCGGCATCCGCGTCATTAAATCGTTTGTGCAGGAAAAAGCAATGCTCGGATTTTTTAAGAAGAACAGTGCCGCTTATAAAGACAATGCGCTCGGGCTTGCAAAAACCGAAGCGATCTATTTTCCAAGCATGGCATTGATGATCGGCCTCAGCACTTTGATCACGATCATGGTAGGGGCTTATGATGCAGCCGTACATCCCGGCGACCCCGGCAGGATCGGTACCATTGTAGAGTTTGTGATGTACATCCAGATGCTTACTTTTCCTGTGAGCGCCATTGGCTGGACGGCAAGCATGACGCAACGGGCGATCGCCTCCCAAAAACGTATCAATGAATTTTTGAAAACAACACCAGTTATCAGCAATCATACAGAACCCATAAAGCCGGCATTGCAGGGTAATATTTCATTCACAGATGTTTCTTTTACTTACCCGCATACAGGCATCACTGCAATTAAGGATTTCAGCCTTGAGGTAAAGGCCGGCCAAAAGATCGCGATCGTTGGCAGAACGGGTTCAGGTAAGACCACCATCGCCCAACTGCTGTTGCACATGTATGAACCGCAGGAAGGAATGATCAGCTACGACGGCGTTCCGATAAATAAGATCGACCTTCAGCATTTGCGTGCGCAGATCAGTTATGTGCCGCAGGATGTTTTTCTTTTCAGTGACAGCGTTAGCAATAATATTGCATTTGGGATGGAAACAGCAGGGCAGGAAACGGTGGTTACTGCCGCCAGGCAGGCCAGCGTTCATTCCGAGATAGAGAAATTCCAGCATGGTTACGATACCATGATCGGCGAAAGAGGGGTGACGTTGAGCGGGGGGCAGAAGCAACGGATCTCCATCGCGAGGGCTCTGATAAAGAACCCGGAGATCGTGCTGTTCGATGATTGCCTGAGCGCTGTGGATGCCAGAACAGAGAATGAGATCATCGGCAACCTCTATCAATACCTGCAGGATAAGACGGCCCTGATCATCACCCACCGCATTTTTTCGCTGTTCCAATTCGACCGCATTGTGGTGCTCGAAAATGGAATGATCGCCGAATCCGGCACGCATGATCAGCTGCTGGCAAAAAATGGCATTTATAAAGAGATGTATGCCCGCCAGCAGGAGCAGGAAAAGGCTGGCAGAGGCCCGGAAAATGAATAGGTTATTATTTTGTGATTTCAAAAACAACTTTATCTTTGCTCACGTAAAAAAAATTTACAGTTCTAAAACAAAAACTCCAAACAGTGGCGTACGAAAACAACGACAAAAAAAACGAAAGCGTTTACAGTAAACGGATCCGTGCAGGGAAGCGCAGGACTTACTTTTTTGATGTAAGGGAAACCCGCGGCAATGATTATTTTTTAACCATTACAGAAAGCCGCAAACGTTTCGACAGTGAAGGTTATGACCGTCACAAGATCTTCATCTACAAAGAAGATTTTAACAAGTTTGTAAAAGGACTGAATGAAGCAGTTGATTATGTGAAAACAGAGTTGATGCCTGATTTCGATTTCGATGCATTCAACCACGATACTCCTGAAGGCGAGCATGCAGAAGGTGGACATACCGGCAATGGTGTTTCATCAAACGAAACTGCAGCCGCAAGAGCAGAGGAAACCGTAACGAATGTTACGGAATCAATTCCTGAAGCAGAAAATCCAGCTGTTCCTTCAGCTTCTGCCGGTGATAACGGAGCTCACGAAGAAGTAGATAAATGGTAAGAGCTATTAAAGTTTATGATAGTCCCGGAATTATGTTCCGGGATTTTTTTTGGCACGAATTACACGAATGGGACGAATTACACTGATAGTACTAAGTACTCAGTACTTAGTACTATTTTAAATTCAGGAAAAACCCTTTATCCGTATTTTTGTATCCCGTTTAATTTTGACAACACCCTTTGAACCTCACCCATCTCCAGGGAAGCCGAAAACTGTATCCAGAGTAGGCATCAATAAAACCATATTATGAAAAAGAGCTTATTTATCATAGCAGGATTGGTTGCTGTGATCTCGCTGCAGGCACAAACAGCCAAAGAAGGAAGTACAAAGAACAACAGCAGCAGCAGCGGACAACCCATGAATTTTGTCAAATTGAACCTCACCGGTATTGCCCTTAAAAATTACTCGATCCAGTATGAACGCGTATTGAACCGCAAGTTCTCAGCTGCCATCGCTTTCCGCACGATGCCTATGGGCAAACTCCCTTTTCACAAACAGATCGCCGATGCAGTGGGAGACGACGACCCTGAAACCAAGAATACCATCGCCAATGCCGAGATCGGCAATTTTGCCATCACGCCCGAATTCCGGTTTTACCTGAGCAAAAAAGGATACGGCAGGGGATTTTATATCGCCCCGTTCTACCGTTTTGCAAAATTCAAAAGCGATAAGATCAGTTTTACCTATGAGAACAATGTAGGCCAGAAAAACACTATCGACCTGGCAGGCGATGTTACAGCCAACACCGGCGGCATCCTTTTGGGAATCCAGGGAACGCTTGGCAAGGCTGTCGTACTCGACATCTGGCTGCTGGGCCCTCATTATGGCGGCGGGAACGGAAATTTCAGCGGGACCACCAAAATACCGATGACGGCTTCCGAGCAGCAGGACCTGCGCCAGGAGCTGGAAGATATTGATCTGCCGTTGACCAACAAGACCATCAACGTAACAGCCAATGGTGCCACTGTAAAACTAGACGGTCCCTGGGGCGGGATCCGGTCGGGGATATCGCTGGGCTTTAGGTTCTAAATCAGTTGATTGTACATGATCAGCAAGCTAATTGAAAATCGAGCGTTGATTATTGAATGTTTGCCTAACATTCAATAATCAACGCTCAATGATCAAGTCAGGCTGCCTTAAAACCAGCAGTCTTTCCGCAGTGAACCGGCCTCTTATACGCATTATGTACGCTTTTACCTAGTAGTAGATACGCTTTTACCTGGGAGTAAGTACGCTTTTACCTGGTCTGAAGTATGCTTTTAAAGGGGAGCAGGCAGCTTTGGCGCAGGGAGGATGTGTCCTGGTTTGTACTCAATGGATACTAATTGTCATATAGCAATAATTGGGTTTTGGTATGTAAATCAGATACTTGGAAAGATTGTCGAATATAAAATTGAATATTGAATGTTGATTATTGGATATTAGACGAACACTCAATGATCAATGTTCAATTTTCAAGTTGGGGTTGCTGTACATTTACTACCCAATTCCTAATTCCAAATTCCCAATTCCTGCTCCATGACTAAACAAAACTTTCAGATCAGCATTGCCAGTTGACGATTTCGCCTTATCTTTGCGGCCCGAAAAAGAAAGTTCTCTTTTTTAGACATTTCCCACAAGGCTCAAAAAGTGTCCCGTCTGTTCAGGACCGCCAGCAGGGAGTAACTACAAACAGTTATGTAATGCCAAAGGTAAAAACCAATTCGAGTGCAAAAAAGAGGTTCAAAGTAACCGGCACCGGCAAGATCACGTATCAAAAGCCCTTCAAACGTCACATCTTAACAAAAAAATCAACTAAACGCAAGCGCTTCATGGCCAAAGATGGCGAAGTTCATAAGTCACAGGTTGATTTTGTAAAAAGACTTCTAAGGCTTAAATAAGCCCGGCTCAAGTCGAATTAAAAATTAAAAATTTAAAATTTAACTAATTAAGATATGCCACGTTCAGTAAATGCAGTTGCCAGCAGGGCACGCCGCAAAAGGATCCTTAAAGCCGCGAAGGGCTTTTATGGCAAACGTAAAAATGTATACACCGTTGCCAAAAACGTAATGGAAAAAGGTTTGACATATTCGTATGTTGGCCGTAAAAACAAAAAACGCGATTACCGCAGCTTGTGGATCGCACGTATCAATGCCGCTGTTAGGGAAGAAGGAATGACCTACAGCCAGTTCATTCACAAACTAGCTGAAAAGAACATCGACATCAATCGTAAGGTTCTTGCAGACCTGGCGATGAACGAACCAGAAACATTCAAAAGCCTTATCAACTCAGTAAAGTAATTTTACAGGGTTTAAATTATAACCGGGTCGTGAAATATCACACCCGGTTTTTTATTTTTGATTACACGGATTAATTCGTGTAATTCGTGTTAAAAAATTCGTGTTTAAAAAATCGTGTTATCGAATTACATTTGTACCTAATTGACTATCATGCGCAACGACACATCTTTAATGAACAATTCCTATACAGACCTCGTTAATCAAACCTTTAACTTTCCACAGGAAGATTTCAATGTAAAAGACAATTATCTGCAATATAACGGGCTCGACATCAAAGCCCTGATCGATAAGTACGGAACGCCGCTCAAGCTTACCTATCTGCCCAAGATCGGCATGCAGATCAGGAAAGCAAAAAAGATGTTCGACCATGCTTTTAAGAAGCATAAGTACGAAGGCAAATACAATTATTGCTATTGTACAAAGAGCTCGCATTTCTCTTTCATTGTAGAAGAAGCATTGAAAAGCGATATCCACCTGGAAACCTCTTATGCATACGATATCGAGATCATTAAAAAACTCTACCAGAAAAAGAAGATCACAAAAGATACTTATATCATCTGCAACGGCTATAAACAAAAGCCATACGTAACCCGTATTGCCGGCCTTTTGAACAACGGCTTTAAGAATGTGATCCCCATCCTGGATAATGTAGATGAATTACGCGGATACATTAAATCTGTAAAGGTTCCTTTCAATCTCGGCATCCGCGTAGCTGCAGAAGAAGAGCCCAATTTTCCTTTCTATACCTCCAGGCTTGGTATCAGGGCAAAGGATATTCTTGAATTTTATGTAGATAAGATCGAAGGCAATGAACACCGCTTTCAATTAAAGATGCTTCACATCTTTCTTAATAAAGGAATCAAAGACGATATCTATTACTGGAGTGAATTGAATAAAGTGATCAACCTTTATTGCCAGTTGAAGAAGATCTGTCCGGAACTGGATTCGATCAACATCGGCGGCGGTTTCCCGATCAAGCATTCGCTGGGTTTTGAATACGATTATCAATTCATGATAAATGAGATCGTTCGCAACATCAAAGAAGCCTGCAAGCGAAGCAAAGTTCCGATGCCGAACATCTTTACAGAATTTGGAAGTTACACGGTAGGAGAGAGCATGGCGCATATCTACAGCGTTATCGGCCAAAAAGAACAGAACGACCGCGAGATGTGGTACATGATCGATTCTTCTTTCATCACAACATTGCCTGATACCTGGGGGATCGGCGAAAAATTCCTGATGCTGCCCATCAATAAATGGGACCAGGAATATCAACGCGTGGTGTTGGGTGGCATCACCTGCGACAGCCATGATTATTACGATAGCGAAGAACACATCAATGAAGTGTTCCTTCCAAAAATACTGAATGAAGAACCTTTGTACGTAGGCTTTTTTCATACAGGAGCCTACCAGGACCAGATCAGCGGATATGGCGGGATCAAACACTGCCTGATCCCATCGCCCAAGCATATCATTGTTGGCCACGACAAGAATGGCAAACTCACCGACTGGGTTTATGCAAAGGAACAAACTGCGCAGAGCATGCTGAAAATATTGGGGTATTGACGAAAACCCTGACGGCGGCTCCGGGCCCCGTCAGCGGTTGGCATTTAATTGTTGTATTGCTAAATTGTTGTTAGGGCCTTTTTATTTTAAAAGAGCCAATAACAATTCAACCATTTCAGCAATTCAACCATTTAACAACTGATCCACTAAAATGAGAATAGTTTTACTTCTACTTACTGTCGGATTTTTTTCCTGCAAGCATTCCGTAAAGCGGGACTCTTTTATCCCGATGGAGTATCGATACCCGATTGATAGTTTAGACAAGGCGAGGACCTTCATTTACCAAAACCCTGTAAGCCTGGAAAAGGAATACACCGACCGCTACAAAGAGATGCGATCGGGTGAAACATTTTTGTGGGCGAGACAATACAACCAGGGCGGAACCTTCGATTCGTCAAGTTCCAGGAACTATGAGATGAATGAAATTTACAGTTTCGATCCCTATATTAACCGGCTCAGCAAGGTGGAAATAAAAAGGGATACTGTTATACGGGATTCAACGGCCTTTGGCCAAAATATCAGGGAAACATTGATAAAAGGTTTCAACTACAGTATTTTGCAAACAGCCAAATCAGGCTACGTAAAGGATACGGTAATTGAATGGGCGGGTAAAAAATACGATTGCATTGTTATCAAGGGCCTGTTAATAACCAATTTTTTATCCATCGATACTGCCGCTTCCCGCCAATGGGTTACAACGCACTATTCTTATTTTGCAAAATCGATCGGGCTTATAAAATATATGCTTCCGGATAGTAATAGATATCAAACTTTTAATTTGGTTGACATCATACCCAAAAAATAGAAAGCATTCCTTAATCCACCCAAAACTCAATTATGAAACTGTTAGCCGTTTGTTTCTTTTTACTATTTGTTTCAACCGATTCTTTTGCTCAAAAAGTAAAATTGGAATTGCACTTGAAAAAAGGCAACACCTATTATCATACGCTTGATGGCAATTCGAAGATCAAGCAAATAGTAGATGGTAAAGAAATTAATATAGAGGCGGGCCTTGGCGGTACTGTTTCTTACGAGATCATTGATGAACTTGATACAAGTTACAGCACCAAAGTACGATACAACAGCCTTCACATGAAGATGGGGATCCAGGGTAAATCTATCGAGTTTAGATCTGACTCGAAAGACAATAATGATAAGGCATCAAAGGTATTGGCTCAATTGATCAATGCTCCTTTTTCTGTTGAAATGTCGAAAAGAGGCGAGTTGACGAAGGTTGAGAATATCGATAAGATATTCAGGAACATGATGGATACGCTTTCTGACCTTACTGAAAGCCAAAAACAAAAAATGATGGAGGCGATGCTGAAAGGTTATGGCGAAGAAGCGTTCAAAGGAAATTTTAATATGCTTACTGCAATGTTCCCTGCAGGAAAAGTAAAAAAAGGGGATAAGTGGGTTATGAAAATAAGGCTTGAACTGATGCAGGCCGCCGAGCTTGAAACAACTTATCAGCTTACAGAGATCGGCGATGATTACTATCAAATTCATGGAGAATCAACAATAAATAATGTTGACAAAGAAACTTATGTTCCCGTAAACGGCCTGCCTGTGAAATATGATCTAAGCGGAACAATGATCACTGATCTGAAAATATCTAAAAAGACAGGCTGGGTTATCGACGGAACAATAAAGCAGGAGATGAAGGGAAATATGGAGTTCAAGGATACAGAACAGGTTCCTGGTGGAATGATCGTTCCGTTCACTTATGTGAACGATATAAAAGTGTCTGGAAGTTAAGAACACTTTTTCGTTGCAGGCATTTTGACAGCAAACCTCATCCAGGATATAAGAGCAGACATCGCCCTAACAAAAATTCAGCAATAGAGATAACCAGGAAGAATTGATCGCCAGTTTAAAGAAACGGGAATAACAGTTATCCATTTTACCGCCTATCAACATCCAATATTAAGGCTCATGTGTTTTCTTTAGCTTCGCCCGGCAGTTTAATCAATTAACTTTCTAAAATGAAGAAACTACTTTCGCTCTCAATTTTCTTTTTTTTATCAGCCGCAACTATTGCTCAAACAAATGACGAGGCAAGCAGAAAAGTTGATTCCCTGTTTGCATCTTACAATTCACAAACGCCCGGTGCAGCTGTCGCCATTGTAAAAGATGGAAAGGTAATTTTTAAAAAAGGATATGGCATGGCTGACCTTGATCACAATATACCTATCAGCCCCCAGACTGTCTTTAACATTGCTTCTGTTTCAAAACAGTTTACTGCATTTGCCATTTATCTTTTGGAAAATGATGGCAAGCTCTCGTTCGACGACGATATCCGGAAATTTATACCCGAAATGCCTGGTTACGGAACTCCAATAAAGATCAGGCATTTGCTTGCGCATACAAGTGGATTAAGAGACCAGGCAGCTTTACTGGCTATGGCCGGATGGCGCTTTGCTGATATAGCAACTACCGAACAGATACTCACCCTTATTGCCCGACAAAAAGGCCTGAATTTTACTCCCGGTACTGTTTTTAACTACAGTAATACGGGTTATACTTTGTTGGCTGAGATCGTGCAACGGATTACCGGGAAATCGTTTGTGGAATATACGAACGAACAAATATTCAGGCCGCTGGGTATGATCAATACCCAGTTTTGCGACAACTATGAAAGCGTTGTAAAGAACAAAGCAGAATCATACGAGCGGATCAATAATGTTTATTATCACAAGCCTTTGAATGTATCAAATCCGGGCCCTTCGAACCTGTTGACAACAGTAGAAGACCTGGCGAAATGGATATTGAATTTTGAACATCCAATAGTTGGAAATGCCAAACTAATAAAAGCTTATAACGAACCCTCGTATTTTGACAATGGAACAAGGGTGGTTTTAAGAGTGATCGGTGAGGATACAATATTTCATGCAAAAGGACAGAACCTGAGCCATTATAAAGGTGTAAGCATGATAACGCATGGCGGACATGCTGCTGCTTTCAGAACTTTTATGGGCCGTTTTCCTCAACAGCGCCTTGCGATTATTGCATTGAGCAATGATGAACACAATGAAAGATTGCAGGCGAGGTGGCAGATAGCTGATTTTTATATTAAAGATCATTTAAAGGAAGAAAAAGTAAATGCCAGCCCGGCACAGGCTGAAGCCGCTAAACCAGCTGCCAGTTTTCCTGATAATCTAATCAATTTTGAAGGTGAGTATTTCAACGAAGAACTCAATACAAGCTATACTTTTAAAACGAAGGATAATAAGTTGATCATGTCACATTTGAGGTTAGGCAATGTGAAACTGAACAGGGTCGGAGAAAATAAATTTACAGGTTCAGGAGATCAAACTTTTTTCTTTGAAATGGAGTTTTTGCAAAATGATAATGCAGTGGTTTCAGGCTTTAGTATCTCAAATTTTGGCGTTAAGAATTTGAGATTTGTGAAAATGAAGTAAGAAGAGTTCTCATTTCTTAGTTTGTAACCATCTTTCATGGATCATGAATTAATTGCTGCTTTTTTCAAGATAATGCTCCCGCTGTTTCTTGTCCAATTTCTCGATCGAATAGCGCAATGCAACGCGTGACATTACAGCCGCATGCTTATCAAGAAAATTTAATAGCTGCTGTTTATGTTTGCCGCTTCCTGCAAAGCGAAGCATCCAGCCCACGCCTTTATGAACCAGGTCTTCCTTATCTTTTAATAACAGTTCTGATATCTTGAAAGTATCTGTAACCTCGCCTTTACGGATGAGATAAGCAGTGCCGAGGATAGACGTCCTGCGTTCCCAGGTATTCTTTGATTTGGCCAGTTTATAAAGTATATCCCGTGGTTTATCGATCAGATAACTTCCAACCATATACAGGCAGCCGAGATCTACCAGGTCCCAGTTATTGATGCGGTCATGCCTGCGCATGTACAGATCGAATATTTCTTTTAATCTTGGTTGCGTGATCTTTTTACTGCGTGATTGTTTGTCCATGATACTAACAGCGCCTGCACGAACCTCATGGATCTTGCTTTCCAGCAACTTCTCAATTTCTTTTATCGGCATTTCCATGTATGCGGCAGCAAGCGCAAACACTTGTCCCATGCGTACACCAATAAACTCGTCATCTTTCAGCGGCTTCTCATCGCTGAACATAAAATAGCGCTGGTATTTTTTACGTTCTGCTTCAGAACGATAGCTGGTCAACTCCTGAATGAATTGTTTTGCTGTAAGTGAAGCTGGTGCTGCAACCTTTTCAATTCCTTTCGGGGCAACCGGTTTTGCCTTTTTACTTTTTAATTTCGAAGTTTGGCCTTTACTTATCATTGTTCCTGTTTTTATAAACAATGCTTGTTAATCAATTGCCTTGCTAAATGATTCCTATATTAAGTACTACAACGAATTGAATAAACTATCCGTTATCCACTGATCAACTATCCGCTATTACTTGTATTCCCCAAAAACCTTCCTCAACTCATCGGCTATCTCGCCGAGTGTGCAGTAGCTTTCAACTGCTTCGATCACAGCGGGCATCAGGTTTTCGCCGCTCTTTGCGTAATCGCTTATGTTTTTCAGGAACTGGTTGGCTTTTTCATTATCTCTTCTGCTTCTTAGGGAACTTAGTTTTTTACTTTGAACTTCGCGGATGCTGTCATCGATCTTGAAGCCCGGAGTTTTACCGGTTTCTTCCGCCTGGAATTTGTTTACACCGACGATGATCTTTTCCCCGCTTTCGATCCCGCGCTGGTATTCATATGCACTATGAGCGATCTCGTTTTGCATAAAACCCTGCTCAATGGCGCTAACGCTTCCACCCATCGCGTCGATCTTTTCGATCAGTTTCCAGGCGGCAGCCTCAACCTCATCCGTCAGCGATTCAACAAAATAACTTCCTGCAAGCGGATCGGCGGTATCAGAAACGGCGCTTTCATATGCCACCAGTTGCTGTGTACGCAGTGCAATGCCCGCCGCTTCTTCGGTAGGCAGGCTTAAAGCTTCATCATAACCGTTCGTATGAAGGCTTTGTGTGCCGCCCAGCACGGCTGCCAGCGTTTGTACAGTAACCCGGGCAATATTATTCATCGGTTGCTGTGCTGTAAGCGTGCTTCCGCCTGTTTGAGTATGAAACCTCAGCATCATTGCTTTTGGATCCATAGCTCCAAGTTCTTTCATCATCTTAGCCCACATCCTGCGTGCCGCACGAAATTTGGCGACTTCTTCAAACAGGTTATTATGAGCATTGAAAAAGAAAGAAAGCCGTTTGCCAAAAACATTAATATCGAGGCCCTTCTCCAATGCGGCCTTTACATAGGCCTTTCCATTTGCAAGCGTAAAGGCAATTTCCTGTACAGCTGTACTGCCGGCTTCGCGGATGTGATAACCTGAAATGGAGATCGTGTTCCACTTGGGCAATTCCTTTGCACACCATTCAAAAATATCTGTGATGATGCGCATGGATTGCCGCGGAGGATAAATATAAGTTCCTCTTGCCGCATATTCTTTTAAGATATCATTCTGTATTGTGCCTGATATTTTTGTTAGATCGGCTCCCTGCTTTTTTGCAAGGGCAACATATAAGGCCAGTAAAATAAAACCGCTTGCATTGATCGTCATCGACGTAGAGATATCCTGCAGTTTAATTCCATTGAACAGCGTTTCCATGTCTTCCAATGAATCGATCGCCACGCCAACCTTACCAACTTCGCCTTCTGCAAGCGGATGATCGCTGTCATAACCAATTTGTGTAGGAAGATCGAATGCAACGCTTAAACCCATAACTCCCTGCGAAAGCAGGTAATGATAACGCTTGTTGCTTTCTTCTGCAGTTGAAAAACCGGCGTACTGGCGCATCGTCCATAGTTTACCACGATACATATCGGGCTGAACGCCGCGGGTAAAAGGAAACTGTCCCGGCAGTTCATTCATCGGCTTTGCATCATCATTGCTGTATACTTCTTTTATCTCGATACCGGAATCAGTTAGAATTTGTTTTGGCATATGGAAGACGTTTAATCGTGGTTACAAAGCTTTGCAGGTAGTTGTTACATTATTGTATTGTTAAATTGCTGTGTTGCTCATTAAAAATTTTTTCGAATGGTATGTTCCCAAAACAATTTAACAATGCAGCCTTTTAACAATTTACATCAATTTCTTCGCCTCATACCTCAATGCATCCAGCACGATATTATATAATTCAACAGCTTTACCTGAACCGCTGTATTCGAGCAGGTGTTTGCTCAGGTCCATCGCCGAAGCATGTTTTGGCAGGGAAGAACCCACCTGGTAGATGGTATAAATGTTCTGTTCGTAAAGTTTTGTTACCGCTTTCCACATTTCCCCGCTTACATAGATCTGCTGAGTAACATTGTACTCATATTCCTGTTTGATGTTCTCAACAAGCGCCAGCACCATGCTGTGTGCACTGACACCTTCGGTTGGGAATTTTGTGATCATGTTCTTCAACGCGGTCCTTTCAGCAAATAATGTCAGGCGTTCGTAGGCCTGTAGTTTCAATTTGATCGTTTCATTGTTGATTCCCATACGCTCCCGTATCGCCTCTTTCATTCCATTGAATTCTGCCAGCAACCAGGCAATCGCGATAAAGAAAAGGCCGAGCGCCCCCATTGTAACATATTCAAGCGTTGTCGTCTCAAGAAGAATCATAATTCGTTGTAGTTTAAGGCACAAAAGTACTAAGTACTGAGTACTAAGTACCAAGTACTAACGACTATTTCATTAACTTTGCCAAAAGATTCAACATGGAAACAGTCATCGCGGCTCCTGTAAAGTTTACTGCAAGCGCAATAGAAGAGATCAAACGCCTGATGAATGCGGAAGGGTTCAACCAGGCCGAACTCCTGCGGGTTGGCGTAAAGGGTGGGGGATGCAGCGGTATGACCTATGTGCTGGGCTTTGATAGCCCTGCTGAGAACGACGAACGTTTCGATATTGAGGGAGTGCCCTGTATAATGAATAAGGCCCACGGAATTTACCTGATGGGAATGGAAGTTGACTGGCAGGGTGGCCTCAACAGCCGCGGCTTCACTTTCACCAATCCGAATGCAAGCTCTACTTGTGGGTGCGGGACGAGTTTCTCGGTTTAGTACTGAGTACTTAGTACCAGGTACTGAGAAACACTATTATTTTTTTAGCACTCTTGTTTAATTGAAGTATGCCTTGTCTTACTATTCAGCACCAAGTACTGAGTACTAAGAAATATTGCCCTGTCTAAGTACTAAGTACTCAGTACTAGATAAACATCCTCCACGTATACCAATCATCTTTATTCCCCCAATCTTTCATGCGGTCGGAGATGATCTTTTGAACCTCTGTTGCGTTCTTAACCTTGCCTTTGGTAGGAGCAGCGATCTTTTTTTCATCAACACCTGTTACCTGTACTTTAGTAGCGATCCATGAAGTATGCAGGCGGGGAATGGTTACGCCCAGTATCATACCCGGCAAGCCATTCAGGTTCATCGGGCCGCCGCTGATCGTGATCTCATCCGAATAAAATGCAAATACATAAACGCTGTCGAAGATCTTGCCAACGGCCTTCTTACAATCAAATCCAGCGATCGTACGATGCTCGTTGGTCATTTTCCATTGAATAGCAGGAAGGCTGTCTTTTAAAATATAGATATCGCCCCACATGTCTTTGATATCGCTGTAAGTGCTGCTGTTGTAATCATTGTACCAAACATTCTCTTCGCTGTTGATATCGTACCAGGAAGGGATCTTTGTTGTGTTAGCTGTACGGTTGAATTTATAGATTGCTTTATTATCCGAGAACATATAATCAAAATAATTGGTTGAGAACTTCGGAAGCTTGTCCTTCATGCCCTGCTCCCATACATTGTCGCCCATGTGTGCATGGATATTGCAACGCACCTCAAATTCGATCTTTGCTTTATTGATAAATATTTGCTGTGCATTGAGCTGCTGCATCAATAACAAGCATATAAACGGTATGATGATCTTCTTCATGATTTATTTATTTTTAAACTACCAACTCATAATTCTTAACTCATAACTCTCAACTCCTAAAAGTCATTCGATGGTTTTCCGTTCTTACTAAAATTGTAAGTAAGCGTAAGCATCCAGTAGCGCTTGAGTGTATTATAATAATTTTCGGTAAAGCTATAGCTGTTGAAATCCCTGCTGTAGCCGCGGTTCTGGTTCAGGATATCCTGAACAGAGAACTTGGCAACAAATACGCTCTTGTAGATCTTTTTCTCGATATAAGCATTCCATAAAGCATAGCTGTTGCTTCTTGGGAATGCAGGATCCTTCTGCCTTGCTTCAAAATTGATATCGCTGCCGATCTCAGTTTCCCATGGCAGGGTAACTTCAGCATTGGCATTCAACGAAGCCTGCCAGTAGTTGGCCCGGGCAGTTGTGCTCACATCTGATTTAGACCTTACCAGGTTAATCCTTGGCCCGATCGAGAAATCATATTTATCTTCTTTTTGTTTGCTGGCCCAAACCTGGAATCCGTAGTTTGAATTGATGGTTGTATTCCTGACTCCATTAAGGAAGTTGATACTTCTGTTGTTGGAAATGTTCGGGCTGAAATTTAACCGTATACCTGGTTTCTTTATCCTGAAACCATAGTTCATGTAAAAGCTCAGGTAATAATTACCATCTACGTTTACTGTTTGATAGGTACGTATACCATCTTTCAGCGTACTGTTCTGTGCAAAAGAATTGCCGGTAGTGCTGTAGTTCAGGCTGCTCCACATGTTCTTTTCAGAAAGCACATCGTAGAAATTATAACTAAGGTTGAAAGAATGCTGGAATGATTGTTTCAGGTTAGGATTACCAACATAGATATTCTGTCGGTCGCTATTGTCTTTAATAGGCTGCAGTTGGTCGGCGCTCGGTGGACTTCCATAACCATTGTAATAAATGCGGATATTCTTATTTCCCTTCAGTTTATAGTTTGCGCTTGCAGTTGGCGCAAAGTTGGTAAAGCTGTAAGAGTTCTCAATCCCTTTTGTAACATTCTTTTGAGTGAAACTGTTTATCACAAATGAAGAACCAATTGAATAGCTGAACTTCTTTTTATTATACCTGAAATTTACGCCCGGCTTATTGATGATCCTGTTGAATTCAAAATCGTTGCTCAAAGAATCTATCCTTTTAGTGTATTTGCCGCCTGCATCTTTAGCGAGGCTTGTTCGGTCGTTTGCACTTGTGCTGGCAGTAAAAGCATAGTTCACTTCGAGGAACACATCTTTCATCAGCGGTTCGGTATAGGCGATCCTGCTGTTGAATGTTTGGCCCGAATTGTTGCGCAGGTTTTGCTGGTCGATCGTGTCCTTGCTCGTTCCGGTTCCCTTTATAAAATTACTGAGCGTGTACTGAAGCCCGTCGCTTTCGCTTTCAGAACTATTGAAATCGGTGTTGATAGAAAGCGTACGGAAATTCTTTTTGAACTTATGTTTCCAAAGCAGGGTAGGGTTCACATTATTGCTTTCTGAATTACCGCTTGTTCTTTGCGTGATCAAAGAATTGGCTGTTTGCCCGGTTGTTTCAGAAACGTAATCTGAACTGCTCCTGTTGGTTCCATAGTTGAACTTAACCGTAAACTTGAATGAGTTCGCAGAATCGGTATTGATCTCGTAAGTGCTGTTGAATGCATGCTTGATCTTGGAAGAAAAAGAATTGGTGAACCTGTTGGTATTCCAAACAGAATCATGATCGAAGTACTGAGAATAGGTTTGCCTTCCTGCCAATGCATTTACCTTACTCATACGATAACCCATGTTGATGCTCTGTTTCAGGTGATCGTACTTGTTGCTGTAATGTAAACCCGCATTCCAGTTCTTGGGAATACCATTGCGGCCGCCGCGATAACTTTCATCGCCACCGCCTGAGAACGACATATACATACCGCCATCATCGCTCATGCCCATTTCCATGCCATCAATACCGCCGCCATAGTTCTGCGAATCGTTCCAGTCGAGGTTGGTTTGGCCTGTATTGCTCATGATGCCATAGGTAGCGATCTTGCGTTTTCCCTTAAAAGCATTCAGCATCGCTGAGTTATTGTAATTATCCTTCAGGCCCCCGGCTAACTCTGCCTTGCCAAAGAAACCTTTCTTGCGGTCTTCTTTCAGTTTTAAGTTGATCGTCTTATTCTTTTCACCATCGTCGATACCGGTGAAAGTAGCCTGGTCGCTCTTTTTATCAAACACCTGTACTTCTTTAACCGCGTCGGCACGCAGGTTCTTTACAGCGATTCCCGGGTCGTCGCCGAAGAACTCTTCTCCATCAACCAGCACTTTCTTTACTTCTTCACCCATGGCGGTTATCTTGCCATTTTTATCAACCTGGATGCCGGGCAATTTCTTTAACAGGGCTTCCACGTTGGCGCCTTCTTTTACCTTAAAGCTGTCGGCAATGAAAGAAACAGTATCGCCTTTCATTTTGATAGAACTGCTGCTTTGAACGATCACTTCCTGCAGCAGTTTGCTCTTATTGGTGATTGAAACAGATGCGAGGTTTTCGCCATCCTTTATCACCAGGTCTTCTACATATTCAGCAAACTGGGGATGCGTTACCATCAATACATAACTGCCCGCCTTGATATTGGCGAAGCTGTATTTGCCTTCGGCATCTGTACGGGTAAACTTGTATAAGATGGAATCTTTGGGGGTTAACAATGCAACTACGGCATTGGCTACATTTTTTTTACTGCTGGTATCTGCTATGGTACCTTTTATAGAACTGTTTTGGGCCAGTCCTGAGCCCATAATACATAGCATTACGGTCAGCAGGGCAATTAGTTGTTTCATTTACGGTTGGTTATGTTTTAGATGGCTGAACTAACAAATTAGTTAAAAGTATATATTTCTATTAGTTTTGGTAACAGACTATTCTTAAATTTACGTTAAAGCCTATCGGTACCTCCTCAATTATCAGCATGCAAAACAACGCAAAAAAAGATCATACAGAATCAGTTACTGCATCAACGGAAAAAATTGAACCTTCATCGGCGCCAAAATACGAGGATGTACACTTTGTAGATACAATGAAGCCGGTTTGGAACTATTCCTTACTCAGCGATGAGGACATCCGCAACTACCAGAACGGCACCAATTACAGTTTATATGAAAAATTCGGGTCGCGGGAGATTGAAGTACTGAACACCTGGGGCTTTTATTTTGCCGTGTGGGCACCAAATGCCACACTCGTATCTGTTGTGGGGCATTTTAATCTCTGGAAAAAAGACGAATTCCCGCTTCACGTAAGGATCGATAACTCTGGGATCTGGGAAGGTTTCATCCCAAACTTTAAAAAAGGGGAAGCTTACAAGTATCATATCACCGGGTTCAATGGGGTAAAAGTTGACAAGGGCGACCCGTTTGCCAATTTCTGGGAAGTGAGGCCCCATACGGCTTCTATTACTCATAGCATCGATTACAAATGGCAGGATGCGGCCTGGATGAAGAAACGCAAAAAGAACAATTCGCTTAATTCTGCGTGGAGTGTTTACGAGGTACACCTGGCGAGCTGGATGCGGCCGGAGGACCATGAAGAAAGTTATAACAGCTATCAGCAGATAGCCGAACGGTTGGTGCCTTACGTGAAGGGAATGAATTTTACCCATGTAGAACTGATGCCGGTGATGGAACATCCCTTCGACGGAAGCTGGGGCTACCAGGGAACCGGGTATTTTGCCCCAACCTCGCGGTTTGGCCCACCCGAGGATTTTATGGCGATGGTAGATGCATTTCACCAGGCCGGGATCGGTGTTATCCTGGATTGGGTACCTTCTCATTTTCCTTATGATATTCACGGGCTGTTCCTGTTCGACGGTACGCATACTTATGAATATGCCGATATGCGCAAGGGCTATCACCCGGATTGGAACAGCTACATTTTTAACTACAAACGCGGCGAAGTAAAATCATTCCTCATCAGCAGCGCCCGTTTTTGGTTTGATAAGTTTCACATAGACGGGATCCGCGTTGATGCCGTCAGCTCCATGCTCAAACTCGATTACAGCCGTGCTGAAGGCCAATGGGAACCGAATGAGTTTGGCGGCAACGGAAACCTGGAGGCGATCGCTTTCATTAAAGACCTGAACGAAACCCTGTACAGGGATTTTCCAGACATCCAAACGATCGCCGAGGAAGCAACGGATTGGCCAAAGATCAGCAGGCCCACAACCGAGGATGGGCTTGGATTTGGCATGAAATGGATGATGGGCTGGATGCATGATACGCTGGATTATTTTAAGATGGATCCGTTGTTCAGGAAAGACCACCAGGATAAGTTCACATTCAGCATGATGTACTTCTATGACGAGAACTTTATGCTTCCCCTAAGCCATGATGAAGTGGTTCATGGCAAAAGCCCGATGCTTTATAAAATGCCCGGCGACGAATGGCAAAAATTCGCCAACCTCAGATTGCTGTACACTTATATGTTCACTCATCCCGGAGGGAAATTGCTTTTTATGGGAAATGAGTTTGGGCAAACGAATGAATGGAACTACAAAAGCGAGTTGCAATGGCATTTATTACAATATGACGGGCATAACCTGCTGCAGGAATGCGTGAAAGACCTTTCCGGGCTCTACCGCGATGAGCCCGGGCTTCATGAGCTGCAATTTGACCCGGCAGGTTTTGAATGGATCGATCTTGACCACAGGGCGGATTCGGTGATCGTATATCGCCGGAAGGGCAAAAAAAAGAAAGATGACCTGCTGATCATCCTGAATATGACCCCTGTTGTAAGGCATGATTGGGTAATAAAAGCCTATGGCAAGGCAGACTGGAAAGAGATATTCAACAGCGACGATAAAAAGTACTGGGGCACCGGGGATGTATACAATCCTTCACCGGAGATCAGCCTGGTAGATAAAAAGAACAAACTCTATGAAATAAAACTCCAATTACCAGCGTTAGGAGGCATCATACTTCGTTAAAGTATGGCACCTATATCCATGATAAAGAACATATTAATATTATTATTGCTGGGAACTTGTTTTTCCGCGAATGCCCAGTCAGACAGCGCACAGATCTATTTCAAAAAAGGATTGGAGGAGAAGTCAGCAAAACGCTGGTTGGTTGCTTCAAAGCACTTTGATAAAGCGGTCAGCTTCGATCCAAAATATACCGAGGCCTACATCGAGAACGGCATCTCAAATCTTGAGATGCGTAAAACAGACGTTGCCAAACAGCATTTCACCAAAGCAAATGAGGTTGATCCATCCAATAAAGTAGCGATCGGCCACCTGATGGAATTAAATTACAATTATCGCCAGTGGAATAAGGCTATTGAGTTCGCTCAAAAATGCAGCGATTGTCCGGGAGCCGGCAAGATCATCGGCATGAGCAATTATCAATTGGAAGATTATGTAAAAGCTGAGAAGCAATTGTCGGACGCAGTAAAAGCAAATCCGGAAGATGCAGTGCTGAATTATACGCTGGCAAAGACCTACATTGAAATGGAACAATATCCCAAAGGCTATCCATTTTTTAAAAAAGCGATCGAGCTGGATACAAATAAGGTTTCGTGGATGATAGAATTTGCCGATGAGAACTATGAAGGCCAGCATTACAAAGACGCTGTTATCTATTACAATAAAGCTTTGGCCCACGGCCATATTGCCAACAATGATTTCAATACCGACCTTGGTTTTTCTTATCTCTATTCGGGAGAATATCAAAAGGGCGAAAGCCTGATCATGGCTGTGTTTGCGAAGAATCCCGGCAAAAAAGACCTGCTGCGTGATGTAGCTGATGCTTTTTATAACCGCAAGATGTACGATAAGACGCTTGACTATTGCCAGAAATTATTGGAGCTCGATAACAAAGATGCCAAAGCACTTTACCAGGCAGGATTAGCATTCATTAAAAAAGGCGAAAAGGATAGAGGGCAAGCGATGTGTGATAAAGCAATCGAGATGGATCCTTCGCTTTCAAATTTGAAGAAGAAAATGTCGATGCCGGAATTTTGAGGAAATTAATAACTAAAGATCAATGATTAATAATTCCTTCAAATCGAATCCTGTTACGAGTAAGGCACGCACCTACAAGCCGAACAAATTATTAATTATCGATTATTAATTCTTTGATTTTGACTTCGATTTCAGATCCCGCATTACTTCCTCATTAGTCTTTAACTTCTCATCATCTTCTTTTGTCTTGACCCAGATGTCGAATTCCTTAGACACGGAAGGATCTTTTTTCATTACCACTTTTATATGAACCTTTCCGGTAAAATCCCGGTCGATCCACAAACTGTTACCTGAAAATTTGCCGGCAGATGAAGTAAAAATAAGATGGTTCGAATCGAGTGGGAGCCAGTTGCCCTTGTTTGTCTTGCCATCGATGTTGATGTAATTGTAAGTCCCTTTTTTTAAACTGTCGGTATACAGGTTTACGAAGATACTGTCTACAACCTGGGCTCTGCCCATCAATGATCCAGCTACAATAAACAGTAAAAGTATCGTTCGTTTCAACATTTTAAATTTATACAAAGAGAATAAAAATTATAAGAATACAGCGTTAAGGGGTTGGTAAATTGCTTTTCGGTACTAAGTATTAATTACTAATTCCCACCCGCTGCTTCACAAACTCATTCCTTTCCAGCTCATTTATCATGAACTGGGCAAGGTCGCCGGCATTAATGCGGTCATTATTCGGCTCGGGCAATTGATCAGCTTTGGTTACATACGAACCGGCTGGGCCTGCGTCGGTAATTGCTGCGGGACAAACAAATGTCCAATCCAATCCGCTTTCTTCGAGTTGCCTGTATGCCGATAAATGTTCCTGGCCTGCCGTTTTTAATTCAGGCGGAAAATCTTCCGTATCCAATAACAATGTTCCGTCTTCGTTGCTTAGAACTGCGATCCCTCCAACGGCAACGATCCGCTTTACATTTGCTTTCTGCATTTGTTTCAGGATATTTTTCATGCCAAGGCTGCGGGTCTTGTCGGCAACGTCGTTGCTAGCCACCGGGGCGCTCAATACTGCATCACAGCCTTTGATCGCGTTATAAACCTCGCCTTCATCAAACAAGGCGCCTTTTACCAACTCAAGCTGTTGTTCTTCCATATCGAGTAATTCATGAACATTTCGCCCGAACGCCTTAACATGATGCCCTCTCCAGATCGCCTGTTTGATCAATTGCCTGCCGATCATTCCCGTTGCGCCAAATACTATCAGATTCATTATTGATTTTTTTTTTCAAGTTACTTCATCTAAAAAAAATTGCCTAATTAAAAATTATATACCATATTTGTACCAACAATGAAATTAATGATCGCAAATAACAATGGTTGGTGGTGGAGCATAATCAGTTGATTGTGCCTATTAGCTATTGATATTTGTTTAAATATTTGAAGCCCGGCACAAGTTGCCGGGTTTTTTATTACCGTTCGTTGAACAGGATATGTCATTGGTTAACCAGGTTTGACCAATAAATTTTTAAAGAACATTTTTGAGACAGATTTAAGTTTTGCAAATGAAGAAGATCAATATCAGGACAGTTTATAAGAAAATGCTTGCGGATGTTTATACGCCGGTTGGCATCTATCTCAGGCTCCGCGACCGTTTTCGTGACACCATCCTGCTGGAAAGTACCGACCATCACGCGGCAGAGAACAGCTACTCGTTCATCGGTATCAATGCTATTGGCGGGATCGAGATAAGGGATATCAACAAATTGGAGTTTAAACTGCCCGGACAGAATGCTGAGAAGATCTCTATCGGCAATACGCAGCTTGTTCCCGGACTGCTGAACGAGTTCATGCAAAAGTTCGAGATCGAGAAAGCTGAAATAAAAGAAGCAGCATTTGCGCAGGGCTTGTTTGGTTACACTTCTTATGACGGTGTTCAGTTCTTCGATTCAATAAAACTAAATTCAGCAAGTTCAGAGCTTACTCAAATTCCTTTACTGAGATACAGGCTTTATCAATACGTGATCGTTGTCAATCATTTTAAAGATGAATTATTTCTTTGTGAGAATATGATCACCGGCATCGAATCAGATACTGCAGCAGTTGAATCATTGATCAGGAGCAAAGACGTACCTGTTTTTCCTTTCAGGTTAAATGGAAATGAAAGTTCCAATATGACAGACGCTGCATATATGGAAATGGTAAAGGCCGGTATTACGCATTGTCATCGCGGCAACGTATTCCAGGTTGTGTTGAGCCGCAGGTTTGAGCAGGCCTATACCGGCGATGAGTTCAATGTTTACCGAACCCTCAGAAGCATCAATCCTTCCCCTTATCTTTTTTATTTCGATTACGGCGATTATAAATTGATGGGCTCATCACCCGAAGCACAGGTAGTAATAAAAAATGGAAAAGCCGTGCTGCACCCGATAGCAGGCACTTTCAAGCGTACCGGCAATGATGATACCGATCATGCTCTTGCAGAAAAGCTGCTGGCTGATCCAAAAGAAAATGCAGAACACGTAATGCTTGTCGACCTTGCAAGGAATGATCTCAGCCGCAAATGCACTGAAGTTGAAGTGAGCCATTACCGGCAGGTACAATATTACAGCCATGTGATTCATCTTGTGAGTGAGGTAACGGGTAAACTTCCTTCAAACTTCAATCCTTTTGAATTGCTTGCAGTAAGTTTTCCGGCCGGCACATTAAGCGGCGCCCCTAAATTTAAAGCAATGCAGATCATTGATGAGTTGGAAAAAACATCGCGTGGTTTTTATGGTGGTTGTATTGGTTTTGTAGGTTTTGATGGAAGCTTCAATCACGCCATCATGATCAGGAGTTTTTTAAGTAAGAACAATACGCTGGTTTGCCAGGCCGGCGCCGGTGTGGTAGCAGCAAGCGACCCGGCGAGTGAGTTGCAGGAAGTAAATAATAAGCTGGGGGCGCTGAAACAAGCGGTTTTATTGGCGGAGAAAATTACAAATTAAGAGAATAATCAATAGTCAATGATCAATGTAGAATTTTCAAGTAAAGAACGGTTCAAAATGAAAATTGATAGTTGATTATTGAAAATTTATAAACACAATGAAAATACTAGTCTTCGATAACTACGACTCCTTTACCTACAACCTCGTTCATCTTGTAGAAAAGATAATTCACGACAGGGTAGATGTAGTTCGGAATGATCAGCTTCCGCTGGAGAAAGTAAAAGAATATGACAAGATCATTTTGTCTCCGGGTCCCGGCGTTCCTGAAGAAGCAGGGCTTTTGCTACCGCTGATCAAAGAGTATGCAGCAAGCAAATCAATGCTGGGCGTGTGTCTTGGCCACCAGGCGATCGGGCAGGCATTTGGCGGAACATTGGTTAATCTTTCTACGGTTTATCACGGGATCGCGACTCCTTGCCAACTGCAAACTGCCAGCTGCAAACTTTTCCAGGGCCTTCCGGATTCAATAGAAGTTGGGCGCTATCACAGCTGGGTGATCGCTAAAGAAAATTTTCCGGCTGAACTCGAGATCACTGCCGAAGACGACAATGGTTTTATCATGGCACTTAAACATAAAACTTTTGATATCACCGGCGTTCAGTTCCATCCTGAAAGTGTGTTGACGCCTGATGGAGAAAAGATGATGAGGAATTGGCTGGAGAATTAAATCTTTATTACAAATGAATATTTCTTTAAAATATCTTTTGGAATTGTTCTTTGTACCTTTTTGCTTGCCCAAAAAGGTACCCAAAAAAGGCCCCCGAAAACGATATACGACGCGTTTTCGGGAAGGAGCTATGTTCAGCAGCAGTACTACTGTAGCTTCAACATATGTAATTCTATTCTTAGAATTAAAACACTTTAACAATATAGTAAGATGCTCGCTATTCAGAACCTTTTACCAGTTTTCACTGAAGCGCCTCAGTCCCGAATGCTTTCGGGATTTCGCCAAAGGCGGAATTCGTACGCAGCGCAGCGTAGTACGAAAGGAGCGGGTGCAGCGCGGAAGGGAAAACGATCCCCCGCGGGACGGAGCGGTCAAAGGCTAACAACTTATGAGTTTGTCATGGTGGATTAAATACTTGTATAAATTTTAACAGTGCGCAACAAGTTAAAACTAAAATTAAAAAGCAGATGAAGAAGATCCTTCAATATTTGTTCGAACATAAAACGCTTGACCGGGAGCAGGCCAAAACTGTATTGCTTAACATCTCCAACGGCATCTACAACGAAAGTGAAATAACATCATTCATTACGGTGTATTTGATGAGAAGCATCACCATCGATGAATTGCAGGGCTTCCGTGATGCGTTGCTGGAATTATGCATTCCTGTCGACCTGAATGGCCACAAGACCATCGATATCGTTGGAACCGGCGGTGATGGAAAGAATACGTTCAATATCTCTACATTAAGTTGCTTTATCGTTGCAGGTGCCGGACAAAAAGTTTCCAAGCATGGTAACTATGGGGCTTCTTCCATCAGTGGCAGCAGTAATGTGATGGAGCAATTGGGATATAAGTTCAGTTCTGATACAGAAAAATTGAAAGCTGAAGTTGAAGAGGCAGGCATCTGCTTTTTGCACGCCCCTTTATTTCATCCGGCATTGAAAGCAGTTGCCGGCATAAGGAAGAATCTTGCCGTGAGAACATTTTTCAATATGCTTGGCCCGATGGTAAACCCTGCCAGACCCGGATTTCAGCTGGTTGGTGTTTATAATTTGGAAATGGCAAGGATCTATAATTACCTGCTTCAGCAAACTGGTAATCCGTTTACGATCATTCACAGCCTCGATGGATATGATGAGATATCTTTAACCAACGATACAAAAGTGATCAGCAATAAAGGAGAAAAAGTGATGACGGCCGAAGAACTTGGAAAGCGGATCGTTAGTCCTGCCGACCTGCACGGAGGCAATTCTCCTGAGGAAGCGGCCAAAATATTTATGAAGATATTGAAAGGAGAAGGAAGCTGGACTCAAAACGCTGTAGTGATCGCCAACGCGGCAATGGCATTGAATTGTACGGGTAAATATTCGAGTTACAACGATGCATACAATGCTGCATTGGAAAGCCTGGAAAGTGGCAAGGCCTTGAATTCATTGAATAATTTACTAAGAGCATAAAAGAATAAATAAGAATAAACAGAAAGATGAACATCTTAGACGAAATAATAGCACATAAAAGAAAGGAAGTTGCCGAAAGGAAATCGAATGCAGGTATTGAGGATTTGAAGCGATCTGAATTCTTTAAAAGAAAAACCTTATCGTTAAAGCAATCATTGCTTGATAAGAATAAGACGGGCATTATTGCGGAATTTAAAAAAAAATCCCCCTCCAAAGGTATCATCAATGCCAATGCAGACGCAGCTTTGGTGACGGCGGCCTACACATTGAATGGCGCCAGCGGCCTGTCGGTACTTACTGATGAACAATTTTTTGGCGGATCAACAGCAAACCTGCTGGCCGCCAGAGCCAATGAGATCCCGATCCTGCGAAAAGATTTTATAATTGACGAATACCAAATTGCCGAGGCCAGGGCAATGGGTGCCGATGTGATCTTGCTGATAGCTGCCAACCTTACTGTTGACGAGGTGAAAAAATTAGCAGCTTTTGCAAAACAGCTTCAATTGGAAGTACTGTTGGAGATCCACAACGAAGCAGAACTGGCGCATGTTTGTGATGATGTGGACATAGTTGGAGTTAACAACCGAAACCTGAAAACTTTTGAAGTGGATGTGAATACTTCGATCAGGTTAAGTTCTTTGATACCGTCGGATAAAATAAAAATTTCCGAAAGCGGGATTAGTGATGCTGCAGTCATAAATTTGCTTAAACAACATGGATTTAAGGGTTTCCTGGTCGGGGAAACATTTATGAAAGAAGCCGACCCCGCGATTGCGTTTGCCAGGTTTGTAGAACAACTCTAAACAACCAGGTATGCGAGTAAAAGTTTGTGGCGTTACCCAATTGGAACAGGCCGAAGAGCTGGAAAAATTGGGGGCTGCTTTTGCAGGTTTCATTTTTTACCCCAAGTCACCGCGGTATGTGTTCAGGCACATAACCACAACGCAACTGAAAAAAGAACGTACTCTCAACAAAGTGGGCGTGTTTGTAAATACGCCGGCGGCAGAGTTGCTGACGATGGTTGATGAATGCGGGCTTCACATGGTTCAACTGCATGGCGACGAAACGCCCAAGTATTGCGAAAAGATCGCCGATTATATTTCGGTGATCAAAGCCTTCAGGATCTCCGAAAGCATGAACATCGAACGGTTGATCAGGGATTACATGGACGTTTGCGATATGTTCTTATTCGATACTGAAGGAGTTGGATACGGCGGCACTGATAAGAAATTTGATTGGCGCATGCTTAAGGGAACAACTATCGGAAAGCCATTCTTTCTGAGTGGCGGCATTGGCCCCGAAGATGCTGAGAAGCTGAAAGAGTTTGCTGCAGAGCCAGTGTCTAAAGCACTTTTTGCAGTTGATATCAACAGCAAGTTTGAGGTTGCAACGGGGGTGAAGGACATGATAAAAGTGAAGCGATTTATTGATGAACTGAAGTAAGCAAAACTTATTAGGAAATATAGCGATATGCAGATATACCGATATGTAGATATACCGATTTCTTCGATTTGTGAACTGTAGTGAAAACGGAATATATTTTCAATTTGAAGGAATTGGCATATTGGTATATCGGTACATCTTCAAATCAATCTTTATATCGGTATATTTCCAAATTGATTTAATTGATGACTATGAATATAAAAGTCTGCGGCATTACGCAACTCAAACAACTACAGCAGCTGGATGGCCTCGACATTGATTTTGCCGGGATGATCTTTTTTAAAGGATCGCCACGCTATGCCGGTGAAAAGATCAGCCCGAAAGAATTAAAGTCTTCCGACTTTGACCTAAAGAAAGTAGGCGTATTTGTGAACCAGCAATACGACGAGATCATGAAGATCGTTGACGGATACAGCCTGGATATTGTGCAATTACACGGCGATGAGTCACCGGAGCTGTGCAGTAAGTTATCAGACGAGGTTGAAGTGATCAAGGCTTTTCGTGTTTCCGATTCGCAGAAAAGCGGCGTTGATGACGCTGTTGCAGCTTACGATGATGTGTGTGATTATTACCTGTTCGATACTTCAGCAGCAGATGGCTCATTCGGCGGCAGCGGAAAACAGTTTGATTGGAAGCTGATCAGCGATAGTAAAATAGAAAAACCTTTTTTCCTCAGCGGAGGTATCGGCCTGGAAGATGCGGCCAGGCTGAAGAAATTCAAACACCCGGATTTTTATGCAGTAGATGTGAACAGCAAATTTGAAAAAGAACCGGGCGTGAAGGATATGGCGCTGTTGTTACAGTTTAAACAACTCTTGAAATAGTTGAATGGTTTAATGGTTTACTTGTTTAATTGTTGTTGACAGTTCGAAAAATAAGTCTCCAGGCTATTTAACAATAGATCAATTTAACAATTTCCAACAATGATTACGATAAGAGACGCAACAGAAAACGATCTTCCGCAGATACTGGAGATATACAACGACATCATCCTCAATACAACGGCGGTCTATTATTATGAACCGCACACGTTGCAGATGCGAAAGGATTGGTTTGACTCCAGGAAGAAAGAAGGTTTCCCGGTTTATGTGGCGGAAGAGGATGGTTTTGTACTGGGGTTAAGTTCTTTCGGGCCATTCAGGGTTCCGACGGCCTATCAATATTCGGTGGAGAATACGGTTCACGTTGCTGCAAATGCAAGAGGAAAAGGAGTTGGAAAGTTATTGATGCCCCCGCTGATCGCAGAAGCAAAAAGAATGGGGCTTCATACAATGATCGCCGGTATCGACGCAACGAACGAAATAAGCTTACACCTGCATAAAAGTTTTGGATTTGAAGAAGTGGCACATTTTAAACAGGTTGGGTTTAAGTTCGGGAGATGGCTGGATCTGAAATTTTTGCAATTGATGTTGTGAACTTTCTAAACCCTGACGGCGGCTTCAGGCCCCGTCAGCGGTTATGAAAATGATAAATTGTCTTATTGTTGAATTGCTGGCCCGCTGAAGAAAGATATTCTGTACAAGAGTGCGACTCGCCTTTGCGTAGCTTCAGCGGAGCAAGGCGTAACGATGTTAAATAGAATTACAAATGCTGACGACAAAAAAAAATACATACGCAGTTAATGAACATGGCTACTACGGAAGCTTTGGCGGGGCATTCATACCTGAAATGCTTTACCCGAATGTGAAGCAGCTGCAGGAAAATTATCTGCAGATCATGAACGATACTTCCTTTATTGAGGAGTTCAACGGGCTGCTTAAAGATTATGTAGGAAGGCCGACGCCATTATTTCTTGCTGAAAGACTCAGTGAAAAGCACGGCACGGCTATCTACCTGAAACGCGAAGACCTTTGCCATACCGGGGCTCATAAGATCAACAATACGATCGGGCAGATATTATTGGCAAGAAGGCTTGGCAAGACCAGGATCATTGCTGAAACAGGAGCTGGACAGCATGGTGTTGCAACGGCAACCGTTTGCGCATTGAAGGGAATGGAATGCATTGTGTACATGGGCGAAAAAGATATTGAAAGGCAGGCGCCGAATGTTGCAAGAATGAAAATGCTCGGAGCTACGGTTGTTCCCGCGCTAAGCGGAAGCAGGACATTAAAAGATGCAACCAATGAAGCGATCCGCGACTGGATCAATAACCCTGTTGATACGCATTATATAATCGGATCTGTTGTTGGCCCGCATCCATATCCTGACATGGTGGCAAGATTTCAAAGCGTGATAAGTGAAGAGATAAGAAAACAACTGCTTGCTGCTACAGGAAATGAATTGCCTACTCATGTTGTTGCCTGCGTTGGCGGCGGAAGCAACGCTGCCGGAACATTCTTTCATTTTCTTGACGATAGTTCTGTAAAGCTGATCGCTGTAGAAGCGGCCGGGCATGGTATCAACAGCGGAATGAGTGCAGCAACAACACAACTCGGAAGGCCGGGCATCCTGCACGGAAGCAAAAGCCTGTTGATGCAAACAGCAGATGGCCAGGTGATAGAACCACACAGCATTTCAGCAGGATTGGATTATCCCGGGATCGGCCCTTTACATGCCCATTTATTCGACAGCGGCAGGGGAACATTCCTAAGCGCAACCGACGATGAGGCCATTGCCGCAGCATTTGAAGTAAGTAAACTGGAAGGGATCATTCCTGCATTGGAAACCGCCCATGCTTTTTCTGCGTTGAATCAGATCACGTTCAAGAAAGACGACAGGGTAGTGGTTTGCTTGAGCGGAAGAGGTGATAAGGATTTGGCGACGTATATGAAACACATCGATTTGGAGATGTGATGATTTGGAGATTTGGAAATTTGTTGGGTTTGAAGAGACATACCTATTCAAGAACTCTTATGTATTGAAGAAATCTCCAAATTGGCATATCTCCAAATCTCCAAATCAACAGAGTAATTTATAAAACATAAACATGAAATACTATCTAAGCCTTTTTTTAGTTGTAACACTGGTTTCCTGCAGCGATGCATTCATCAAACATGAAATGAAAGTTGAGAAACTCGGGCCCTGTGTAGATGACCGGGGGGCCATTCAAATGCTGTCGAACATCAATGGCGAGCGCTATACTTTTAATGAATGCCTGGAAGCCGGCTTCGACGGGAAAAATTATAATGTAGAAAGGAATGGAGACAGTATCTATGTTAAGTTTCCATCTGCTGCTTTAGCCGGCGATAAACAATTATTTAAACTAACGCTGGATGTTGATGCCAAGCCGGCTTATCATCACATATTTTTAAACGGAAGGGAAGTTCATGTTGTCCCGTATCAATAAAAGCTATGAGCAGGATCAGTTCTTTATTTCAAGATAAACTTACAAATGTTCTGAATGTATATTGTACGGCCGGTTACCCTCAGCCGGATAGTACGCTTACTGTAATGAGTTCGCTACAGGAAAATGGCGCCGACATCATCGAGCTGGGAATGCCATACAGCGATCCGCTTGCCGATGGCGAAGTGATCCAGGCCAGCAGCAACATCGCCATCCAGGGTGGCATGACGATCAGCAAATTGTTTGATCAATTAAAGAACATGCGGCAAAACATTTCTGTGCCCGTTGTGCTGATGGGATATATGAATCCCGTTCTGCAGTTTGGCTTTGAAGCTTTTTGTGCGAAAGCTGCGGAATCGGGTGTAGATGGATTGATACTGCCCGATCTGCCGATGTATGAATTTGAAACAGAATACGGCCCGATCGTAAAAAAATATGGGCTAGATCTTATTTTCCTGGTCACGCCTGAAACATCTGAAGAACGCATCCGAAAGATCGACAGCCTGAGCTCAGGTTTTATCTACGCAGTTTCATCTTCCTCAACAACCGGAAAAAATAAAGCGATCGGGGATCAGCAATACTATTTTGAGAAACTCCAAAAAATGAAGCTTCACAACCCGGTGCTGGTTGGGTTTGGAATAAAGGACAGGGCAAGTTTCCAGGCAGCATGCCGGCATACAAATGGCGCTATCATTGGTTCTGCCTATATAAAAGCACTTGAGCAGGAGGGAGATGTCGGCTCAACGACTAAAAAATTCTTAAAGGATATCCTCTCTTAGCCCATCTGCCAAAAACAAGTTAACTTGCGTTTTTAAAATTTGACTATGAAGCGCATTTTTTTCCTGGCAGTATTTCTTCCTTTTGCCACGATCGCACAGCAAAAACCCGCGGTAAAGAAAAAACCGGTTGTTAAAAAAGCAGCGGTTAAAAAACCCGTTGAGAAACTTGAAACATTGGACGGCAATGACGACCAGAGGATATCTCAGCAACCTATATACACGATATCTGCTACTGTTACAGGCTTCCCGGACGGCACACCAGTGTATTTCGTAAACGAACAAACAGGCGGGCTTGACGAAAAGGCAAAAGTGCAAAAAGGGAAATTTCGTTTCCAGGGGTCAGTGACACAGCCCGAACTGAAGCAGGTCTATATCGGAGCTGCCGGGCCGCTTCAGTTGTTTTTGGATAACAGTGAGATATCTATTAAAACCGACGCCCAGAATCTGAACCAGGCCACCATTTCCGGCTCGCCAACACATCAACTTTTTGCCAACCTTGTAAACCAGATCGGGCCATTGCAACAGAAATTGTCCTTTGAAGGCGACGAATACGATATGCAGACAAGAAGTTCCCTGCAGGCGATACTCAAAGACTTTATTGAAAAGAACAGCAGTTCGTTCGTTGCCCCGGTTGCATTGGTAATACTCAACAATACAGCAGGCGACAATGAAGCGCTGATCGAACAATTGTACAACCTGATGACGCCTGAAGTAAGATTTACCCCTTACGGAAGCTATGTTGCCCAGCAGATCCAAACTGCAAAGAAGATCCCTTTGGGAACTGAACTGGCTAATTTTTCCCAGGCCGACAGTACAGGTAAACCGGTAGAACTTTCTTCCTTCCGCGGAAAATATGTGCTGATCGATTTCTGGGCGAGTTGGTGCAGGCCCTGCAGGCAGGAAAACCCAAATGTTGTAGCTGCTTACAATAAGTATAACAGTAAAAATTTCACCGTGCTTGGCGTATCATTCGATCAGGCAAAACCGGCCTGGATCAATGCAATTGCGCAGGACAACCTTAACTGGAGCCACGTCAGCGACCTCAAAGGCTGGGGCAATGCAGTTGGCGCCCAGTTTGGCATACAGAGCATCCCTCAAAACCTTCTCTTAAATCCTGACGGAAAAGTTATCGGAAAGAATTTACGGGGTAAGGATCTGGTGAGGAAGCTGAATGCGGTGTTGAATTAGTACTTAGTACAAAGTACTTAGTACTTAGAAGGACTACTTTCGCGGTGCATTGTCTGGGTACCAGGTACCAAGTATTGAATACTCGATAATCAACTTCCAATAAACAATCTTCAAACAGATCCAAAACTGGTTGCTGTGCAGGAACTAAATTGGAAATTGAGCGTTGGCCATTGAATGCTCTTTCCTTTCTCCAACGCCTGTATTATCTCAGTACTTTGTACTCAGTACTGGTTCTATTTCACATAAAAATTCCTCTCCACTTTAAAGTCTCCTTCCTTTTCAAGATTAACACTGATGGTTTTTGTTTCGGTATCTGAAGGCGTTATCCATTCATATTTATCCTTCGCTACCAGCACTTTTACTGGCAGGTTGAAGCCCGGAACACAGTTGGCCCATTTATAACTTAGTGTGCCGTTCTCAATCTTGTATTCAAGCTTGGGTATTTTGATCGTTCTTAAAAACTGGTCGAATAGCTTACTGAGATTGATCTTAGCATGTTTGCTCAAATAATCTTCTACCTGTTGGGTAGTAACGGTTTGATGATAAAAATCTTTGTTCAATCCCCTGAGTATTTCGCGGAATAGAGTATCTCCGGTGATCTGGCGGATCCAATGCAGCATGTTGCCTGATTTGGGATACATGTCGCCGCTTCCTTCTTTATTTACATTGTACGTGCCGATGATCGGGATATCATTCTGGATTCCCCTGCGGGTTCCAACCAGGTAATCATTGCCGGCTTCTTTTCCATAAAAATAATCGGTGAACAGCGTTTCGCTGTAGTTGGTAAAGCCTTCGTGCACCCACATATCAGCAATGTCTTTGCTGGTGATGTTGTTGGCAAACCATTCATGCCCGCTTTCATGTACAATGATGAAATCCCATTTCAATCCCCAGCCCGTACCCGACAGGTCTCTGCCTGCATAACCCATCCTGTAGCCGTTTCCATAGGCCGTAGCGCTTTGGTGTTCCATTCCCAAATGCGGCGCATCTACAAGTTTATAACCGTCTGCATAAAAAGGATAGGGGCCAAACCAATATTCAAAGGCCTTCATCATCCTTGCAGCATCTGTAAATTGTTTTTTTGCTTTTTCAAGATTGGAATCCAGCACCCAGTAATCCATCGCAAGGTCGCCTTTCTCGCCCTTGAACGTTTCACCAAAATGAACATACTTGCCGATATAAGGAATGAGGCAATAACTGTTGATCGGGTTTACAACATACCAATCATAAGTGGCCGTTCCATCGCCGTTTACCGTTTTTCCGCGAAGCCTTCCGTTGCCTACGCAAACAAGGGTATCAGGACAACTGATATGCATTTCCGCGCTGTCGGGCTCATCGCTTTGATGATCCTTGCAGGGATACCAAACGCTTGCCCCAAGTCCCTGGCAGGCGATCGTTACCCAGGGGCTTTTACTTTTATCTTTTTTCCAGATCAGCCCTCCATCCCACGGCGGCCTCACAGCCACACGGGGTTTTCCATGAAAGACTAAAGTAAGATAATTCAATTTCGAACCCCGCTTTTTATAAGCAGCAGGCACATCAATAAAATAAGCATTGCCATCCTGTTTGAAATCCTGTGAAAGCAATTCTCCGGAGGATGGTTTCCCGGAACCAAACTGATATCCATCCAGGATCATCGGCTGCTGCAGGTCTATCTGCATGACAGTACCGGCTTTCAGGGTTTTAAACTGGATGATATTGTAGCCTTTGATCGTACTGTCAACTATATCAAAGCTTGTATAGACGTCATATTTCGTAACATCCCACCAATCACGCGACGGGCCGTAAGTTCCCCTCAACGTGTCGGCATGCGTAAGCACTTCCTTCTTGCTCAATGGTTGGGCTATTGAATCACTTATTGATAATTGTGTGATGATCAACGCGGCAAGTACTTTAGCCGATTTGCGAAAACAGGGCAATTGCATTTCTTTAAGTTTGGCTATAAATTTATAAAGAAAACTTTATTTGAAGATGTTATTTGATGAACGGAGAAGGAATTGATAATTGATAATTGGTTAATGGATAATGTTCTATAATTTTAGCTGAATAACTGGATGGGAATGTATAAATCACTGAAATCTATTTTAAAGACAATAACAGGTATAAAAAATTATCAATTATCAATTATAACATTATCAATTTTTCTCGCTTCCTGTTCTTCCCACCAGCATTCCGAAAAAAAGATCTTCCATTACAATGAAATGAGCGGCATCGCTTCGCTTGATCCGGCCTTTGCAAAGAATCAAAGCATCATGTGGGCGATACACCAGCTTTATAATACACTTATCGAGGTTGACAGCAACATGAACCTCGTTCCGTCGGTCGCTAAAAGCTGGGACATATCGGCAAACAACCTCACGTTTACCTTTCATCTTCGCAATGATGTTTATTTTCATGACGACCCCTGTTTCCCCGATGGAAAAGGCCGGAGGCTGACGGCCGGCGACGTAGCATACAGCCTTAGCCGGATCACCGATCGTTCTGTTGCAAGTCCCGGCGCATGGATATTCAACAACAGGATCGACAGTGCCGATGGCCTGAAAGCGATCGACGATTCTACATTCCAGTTGAAACTGGCCAGGCCGTTCCAGCCGATCCTCGGCATCCTTAGTATGCAGTACTGCAGCATCGTTCCAAAAGAAGCCGTAGAAAAATATACTTCCGATTTCAGGAGGCATCCTGTCGGCTCGGGGCCTTTTGCCTTTGTTGCCTGGGAAGAAGGGCAGGCCCTGCTGATGAAAAAAAATGAACATTATTTTGAACGGGATGCCAATGGAACAGCTTTGCCTTATCTCGACGGGATCAAAGTTTCGTTCTATGATAACAAGGCAACAGAATTTTTGGAGTTCCAGCAAAAACGGCTTGATTTTATAAATGATATCGACGCTTCTTTTAAGGATGAAGTACTGACCAAAACAGGCAATCTGAAAAAGGAATGGGAGGGAAAGCTGGATCTGCACAAACATGCCTATCTCAATATTGAATACATTGGAATATTGGTAGATTCAAATAACGCATTGGTTAAAAATTCTCCATTGCGGATCAAAAAGATCAGGCAGGCGATCAATTATGGTTTCGACAGGAAAAAGCTGATGCTTTACATGCGAAACTCGATCGGTACTGCTGCCGAAAGCGGCTTTGTGCCGATGGGGCTGCCTTCATTTAACGACAGCATTGTAAATGGATATCATTTCGATCCTGCAAAGGCAAAAAAATTGCTGGAAGAAGCCGGTTATCCGGGTGGCAAAGGCCTTCCAACCGTTAAGCTGCTTACAATTCCGATCTATGCAGACCTTGGTACCTACATCGCAACGGAACTAAACCAGGTGGGCATCAATGTGCAGGTAGAAGCGATCCAAAAAAGCTTATTGCTCGAACAAACAAGTAAATCGCAGGCTCCTATGTTCAGGGGAAGTTGGATCGCCGATTACCCGGATGCAGAAAATTATCTCAGCGTATTTTATAGCAAGAACCCGGCGCCGCCCAATTATACAAGGTATAGCAACAAGGCCTTTGATGCGTTGTACGACCAGGCCCTTCTCGAAAAAAATGATATGGCGAGATATGAATTATACAGGGAGATGGACAAGCTTGTTGTTGCAGATGCGCCCGTGATACCGCTGTTCTATGACATGGTAATTCACCTCGTTCACCGCAATATCCGTAATTTCAATCCCAACAGTTTAAATTTGCTTGAGCTCAGGCGAACTAAAAAATAATAATATGCAGATCACAAAAAGATTAACCGTTACCCTTTCACTTGCTGCATTGGTATTTCTTGCCATTGCCGCAATGAAACCGCACGATGATGAATTCAAGAACCTGAAGGTCTTGCCCAAGAACATCACTGTTGATTCGCTGATGTCGATAATGGACACCTGGGGGCGTTCACTGAGTGTTAACTGTGATTTTTGCCATGTGATGAAAGACGCCAACGGCAAGGAAGATTATGCCAGCGATGCGATCGATAACAAAGAAGCCGCCCGGAGCATGTTTATGATGACAGATTCGATCAACAGAAAATTCTTTCCCCAGCGCAATCCCAATCGTATCGTTGAACGGGTAACCTGCTACAGCTGCCATCATGGGAAAACGCATCCGGATAAAAGGCCTAAGTGATTTTGAATTTTGGATTTTGAATTTTGGATTTTGAATTCCTTCAAGTTGAGCAGCGTTTGGTTCTCTGTACCAACATTCAAAATCCAAATGATAAAGTAAAGCTGTTCAATCCTAAAAAATTCAAAATTCAAAATCCAAAATTCAAAATAATTTAGTGTTTTAGCTTATTCTTAAACACCTTTTCAAACTTATCCAGTTTTGGCCTGATCACGATCGAGCAGTAAGAGTTGCTGTTCTTATTGTCGTTGTAATAGTTCTGATGATAATCCTCTGCAGGATAGAATTTAACAGCCGGCTCAAGGGTTGTCACGATCGGTTTATCGAATGCCCCGCTTTTGTCGAGGTCGGCCTTATATTTTTCAGCTTTTGTTTTCTGTTCGTCATTGTGATAAAAGATCACGCTTCTATATTGCGTACCCACATCAGCGCCCTGCCTGTTCAATGTAGTAGGGTCATGTGTTTGCCAGAATATTTCAAGCAATTCATCGAAAGTTATTTTTGAAGAATCGTATAAGATGTTAAGGCATTCGGCGTGGCCGGTCGCCCCCGTGCACACTTCTTTGTAAGTAGGGTTATCAACAGTGCCGCCACTATAGCCGCTTGTAACTTTTTCTACGCCTTCCAGTTGCTGAAAGATCGCTTCTGTACACCAGAAACATCCTGTGCCGAATGTAGCTGTGTCTAATTTAGCTGTATTCATTGTCTTTGTCTCCTTTGTTTTTTTTGCAGCCGATTTAGCTGAATTATTCTTTTGAGCACATGATCCCAGCGTTATAAAGCTGACGATCGCAAGTAGTATGGTCCTGATCATATTTTGTATTTTAAGCCTCTGCAGGCGGAACACATCTACGCAAAGATATTTTCAATAGATTGCATTGCAATATTTACTAAGGAAAGTTTAACAACTACCATGCTCAAGTATGTAACCGCTTTTTTGTCAGTCGTAATTATATTTTCCTGTAATCAAAACCATCCTTCTATGCCGAGCATCAAAACCCACGCATTCCGGCTAAAGCCAGGCCAGGACCTCAAAAAGGAGATCCAGGCATTGGTAGACCAGCAGCAAATTAAAGCAGGCTGGGTGAGTACCTGTGTCGGCAGCCTGACAGATTATGCAATTCGTTTTGCCAATCAGCCGGGGGCAGCAACCGACAGCGGCCATTTTGAGATCGTGAGTTTAACGGGCACGGTTTCGGTAAATGGTTCTCATCTGCACATCAGTATCAGCGACAGCACGGGGAAAACCATCGGCGGGCATTTGATGGACGGCTGCAGGATCTATACGACCGCGGAAATAGTTATCCTAAGCACTAACGACGTTATTTTCAAAAGGGAAAAAGATGGAACCACGCCGTGGGAGGAATTACAGGTGAAGTAGTACTCAGTACTAAGTACCTTTGCAACCTAACTAAGCGAAAAGAAGCGAATGAAATTTTTTCCGGCGTCGACATTACAGCAATTAGAGTTCAATAAAATAAAAGAATTACTGGTTGAGAATTGTAAAACTGCCTATGCAAAAGAGAAGGCGGAGAATCTGCGCATCCATACCAAAAAGGAATTCATTGAACTGGAACTGCAGCAAAGCAATGAGTACAAACTGATGCTGCAAAGCGGACTTTATTTTCCCAACGATTTTGTGCTGAATATTTCAAAGGAGATCAAACTGCTTTCCATTCCCGGCGCAATGCTGAGCGGTGAGGAATTCCTTCACATCAGGAGGCTGGCAGACAATACCGGCAACATTTCGAGATGGCTCGATAATGAGCGCAGGCTTGCTTTTCCGGCGCTGAGCAAAATATTTGAGAACACTTATTACGAAAAAACGATCATTGGCCTGATCGACGATACGCTTGATCAATACGGAACTGTAAAAGACAATGCCAGCGAAGAATTGCAAAAGATCAGGCTCAGCCTTTTCAGGAAAAGAAATGAGCTGAGAAAGGTATTCGACCGCATCGTATCTAAACTGAACAAACAGGGTTATCTCGCAGACATTGAAGAAAGTTTTCTTAACGGAAGAAGGGTACTGGCGGTATTCGCAGAACAAAAGCGAATGATCAAAGGCATCATGCATGGCGAAAGCGATACCCGCCGCACAACCTATATCGAACCGGAAGAAACCACTTTACTGAACAATGAGGTTTTTTCTCTGGAGAACGAAGAAAGAAATGAGGTACACCGCATCCTCAGAAAACTGACCGCACAATTAAGCGCCTATGCGCCCCTGCTGAAAACTTACCTTGCCATTGCCGGCGAATATGATTTTGTTCATGGCAAGGCTAAACTGGCGATCGCTGTTGGGGGCAATTATCCCCAGGTTACCGATAAGGCTTATGTTCATCTCGTTCAGGCCTACCATCCATTGCTGTTGCTGTACAATCAAAAGAATGGCAAGCCCACGATCCCGGTCAACCTTACATTGAATGAAAGCAACCGCATCCTTGTTATCAGTGGGCCGAATGCAGGCGGAAAGACGGTTACATTGAAAACGATCGGTTTACTGCAACTGATGCTGCAAAGCGGCCTGCTTGTGCCCGTTCAGCCAACCAGTATCATGGGCATCTTTAAACAGCTCATGATACACATCGGGGATACGCAAAGCCTCGAGTTCGAGCTGAGTACTTATTCATCTCACCTGAAGAACATGAAGCATTTTATTGAAAATGCGAATGGCAAAACGCTTTTCTTTATTGACGAACTGGGTAGCGGAAGCGATCCAAACCTCGGTGGCGCTTTTGCAGAAGTGATCATGGAAGAGCTGGCTCACAAACATTCATTCGGAATCGTAACCACGCATTACCTTAACCTGAAAGTAATGGCCAACAAAGTGCCGGGCATCATCAATGGCGCCATGCAATTTGATGAGAAGAATTTGTTGCCGATGTATAAACTGATCGTTGGCAAGCCGGGAAGTTCGTATACATTTTCAATTGCAGAAAGGATCGGGCTTGATAAAAGGCTTATCCAGAAAGCAAAGGCATTGGTAGATGAAGATCATTTTACATTAGATAAACTGCTCAATCGTACGGAGCAGGACCTTCAAAAAATAGATAAAGAAAAATCCGAGTTGCAAAAGCTGCTGAAAGAAAATGAGCGGCTTAAAAAAGAAATGCAGCAGGTGATGGACAAAGAAAAGCATCGCCAGGAAGTTGAAAGATTACAGCATCAGAATAAGATCAGCGAAGAGAAGATCGCTTATTTAAAGGATATGGAACGCCGCCTCAAAGCAATGGTAATTGAATGGCGCAAAGCAGAAGACAAAGGCCAGGTGGTTAAAATGATACAGGCGCTGCTGTTCAAGCAAAAAGAAAAACAGGTTGCCGAGAAACAGCATAAAAAAATGCAGGAAAAGTTTGAAGAGACCGGCGAAGAAATCAGCATCGGTGCTAAAGTAAAGATGAAGCAAAACCGCCAGGTAGGAATTGTGAAAGAGATCCGTGGTAAAAAAGCAATTCTCCAGGTCGGTGTTATACCAATGACGGTGGATATTAAGGATCTGACGGTGGTGAAGGAGAAATCTGTTGGTACTTAGTACTGAGTACAAAGTACTGAGATAATACAAGCGTTGGAGAAAGTAAGAGCATTCAACTATCAATGCTCAATATTCAATTTTCTCAGTACTAAATACCTAGTACTGAGAAAAAGAACAGGTTTTCAAAAACCAAATCCATAGGCCTTGCCATTTCTCCGCTGAATATAATTCCGCACTGCAAAGATCAGCAACAAAAGGTTTATCCCCACCAGGGTAAACATGTTATTCAGCACAACCAAGACCAGGATATTGATAATAATGAACATACACACCACTAAGCCCGTGCTGATAACGTATCTAAATTTTAATTCTTTGTGATAAATATCCCCAACCGGCGCTACATATTCCTTGAACAAAGATTGTGATTCCTGGCGGGTACTTACATTAAACTCATTCACGTGATCTAAGTATTCATTTAAGATCTTAAATACAGCTTGTTTATTCTGTGAACTCAGTTTTTCAAAATGTAACAGAAAATTGTAAATAGTATTAATATGGTACATCCGGGGATCAGGGCCACTACTGTTCAAAATATTATACTTTTCATTCAGGGTCTCAAACATGATTTAAAAATAACCCTTTTATAGTACTTAGTACTAAGTACTGAGATAAGAGTACTGTTCCGCCATAAGGCAACCAAGTTCATAATTCAAAACTCCTTGTTCCTTGTTCGACATTAATATCGAACAAGGAACAAGGAATAAAGAATGTCGATCTTAAATAAAAATGCCTCCCCGAGGGGAGGCTGGTGTCTTCAAATAATTTAGTATAAAAAGCACAACATTTACTACTAACTTATTGTCTCACCGAGGTAAACAAGGTCTTTGGATAATTGGATATTGAACTCGTGTTCTTCATTTGGATATTGAAATGGTCTTGTTAGGGTAACCTTTCGTTTAACAGTGCAAAGATGCGCCGGTTTCATGTCGTAGAAAGTAGGCCAGTAAAGGAAGCTTTTGTAGTACTGGTTCGCATTGGGCAAATTTTTATCGTAGATCTACGAGTTTTTAATTAGTACTATCACCACGTAACTACCGCAATCTTAATCGAAAAAAACACTCAAGTTGGTGAAAAACAACGATTTGGCAATAAAAAACTGCCGGCAAACGTTTTAATTTCGGCCAAAGGCTTACCCTTATTTCAATATCCACTTATGAAAAAAGTTTACTTACTGCTGCTTACTGCATTTAGTTGTTCATATTGTTTTTCCCAGGCATGGGACTGGAGTAAAACAAGCGGTCCAAATATTACAAGCGTAGCCATCGACCCGCAGCAATTCTTCATTACAGCTTCATCAAACGGTACCGGCATTATTACCAAACGTGATCGCGATGGAAATACAGTTTGGCAAAAAGCAATATCAAAACCAAATGGAACAGGTATGTATGGTATTGTTACCGATGCCTCTGGAAACATTTATGCAAGCAGCGGCAGATTTGATTCGATCAATCATGTGTATGTTGGTCATAAAGGATCTGTAAACAAATTTGATTTCAATGGTAACCTGCTTTGGAGCCGTACATTTAAATGGATCGATGGTAATAATTTCGATAGGGGAGATATTTCGTCTTCTGTTATAACAAAAGATGAACAGGACAATATCTATATTACGGGTTTGGTAGGGCCCACTTCGGGGCTCAATTATCAAAGCATTGATCAAAAGATAATTTTCGAAAATGATACCATTTCAGTACCTGATGCAGGCAGCTACATGGTACTGCTTAAAATTGATAAAGACGGAAATAAGAAATGGTTAAAGGCATTTAATTATTTCAGTATAGCAGATTATATCCATCGTACCAGTATTACTTCATTGTCTGTTAAAAACAATGTTGTTGCTTTATGCGGTACGGGTAACGTAGTGATGATCACATTTGATGCTACAACGATAACCACAGGCAAAGGAACCAATTTTTTAACAACGCTGGATGCAACTGATGGTCACGTTAAATGGGTAAAGAACATAGCATTCAATTCGTTCCAGTTTGCCTGTATGGGAGGCTGTGACGCAGCGCCGGCAAGAGTTACATTCAATGGCCAGGGCAAGATCATATTCGGTAGTGCCTTTATGGATACATTGAAGTTCGGAGGAGTGAAATATGTATCCTATGCAAAAAAACAATATTACATATGCCGGTATGATACATCGGGCACAGAGGAAAAAATGAAGATCTTTCCAAATGATTATCTTGGAAATGGAGATATCACGCAGGGAATTCCCTTCTACGAAGAAACAAGTTTAATAAACACAGGAAATTCTTATTACTACCATGTACTAAGCCATCTTTATAAACTGGATACTGCCTTTAACATTAACTGGACATCTGTCAATAGCGCCTGGTATGCTGGACAGCCCTATGCGCAATTCAATCATAAAGCGATGGCCACTGACCCCAATGGCCAAATGCTGGCGCAGGTAACCATATGCGGCGGTAATACCAGCATTGCAGGGCAGGAAACACTCACAGCCCCCGGCTCTTATGTTTCGAGGATCAATACAAATTATAATATCGTTTCCGGAACGGTTTTTTATGACAGCAATGGTAATGGAATTAAAGATGCGGGAGAAAAACCCGCGAAGTTTATTCCGGTTGGCGTTCCGGTAAGCAACCGTTTTATTGCTTTGTCTGATTCAGCAGGTTTGTACGAATGCCTTGTTGATACGGGAAGTTTTATATACTCGCCGCTTCGTGTTCCTTCATACCATACAATAACGCCGGCTTCTTATTCCGTATCAACCAATAGTTTTAACCAGCATATCATCAATAAAGATTTTGCGCTTAAACCAATCCCCAATGTAAATGATATGATGGTTGATATCAGTTCCTGGGCAAGGTTCAGACCCGGCTTCTACGGCGGTTATAAGGTAAACATCATCAACAATGGAACTACCAGCCAGGGCGGCACCTGTGTGGTTAAATTATCGGATAAACTTCAATATAATTTCTCTGATCCGGCCCCCGATATAACTACTCCCGATTCCCTTGTTTTCAACTACCCGGTCATTCCTCCGGGCATGCGTTTATCAGTCAATGTATATTTTGACACAAAGTTCACCGCAGCGATCGGGGACAATATCATCAGCTATGCGTATATAACCCCGCTTGCTGCCGATACGGTTCCTTCGAACAACTTTGACACGGCAAGCGCCTTTGTAACCGGGTCTTTCGATCCCAACGACAAGGATGTGAACCTCGCCGGCAATGTTTCCATCGATAGAAAAACAGAATGGCTTGAATACACGATCCGTTTTCAAAATACCGGTAACGATACTGCATTTAATATAAGGGTGATCGATACGATATCTTCAAAACTCGATCCTGCCAGTTTTGAATTGATCAGCAGCACGCATCCTGTACAACCTTCATTTAATAAAGATAAGCTGACGTTTTTCTTTGATCATATTTTATTGGTGGACAGTAACCACAATGAACCGCTGAGCCATGGCATGGTTAAGTTCAGGATGAAGCCAGTATCCAATATCCAGGTGAATGATTCTATCACTAACCGGGCTTCCATCTATTTTGATTACAACCAACCCGTTTTAACCAACACGATCAAAACAAAATATGTTATTGGTACGCCAACTGTAAACCTGGGCAATGATATTACGACCTGCGGCGGCCCTGTAACGCTCAACGCCGGAAATGCAGGTGCCCGTTATGTTTGGAGTACAGGCGATACATTGCAATCGATCAATGTGAACAGCAGCGGAAGCTATTGGGTAAGGGTGACGAACAGCTATGGTTTCTCCGCAAGCGATACGATACAGGTTACGATCAATGCGAAACCTGTTGTAAATCTTGGAAATGATATTACTCAGTGCGGCGGAAATGCTGTGCTCAATGCAGGCAATGCCGGCAGTTCTTATTTATGGAGCAATGGCGCCACAACGCAGAATATTACCGTCTCTTCAACCGGCAACTATAATGTAAAGGTTACCAATGCAGCAGGCTGTTCTGCCAATGATACAGTACTGGTTACCATCAATGCGCTGCCTGTTGTGAACCTGGGCAGCGACATCACTCAATGCGGTGGCACAACTACGCTCAACGCGGGAAACAGCGGCAGCAGCTATTTGTGGAATAATAATGCAACAACAGCCAGCTTAGCCGTTAGCATTTCCGGTACTTATTGGGTCAGGGTTACCAATACGGCAGGCTGCGTAGGGCAGGATACCATCCAGGTTACGATCAATGCGATACCGGTTGTTCAGTTGGGCAACGATACAAGCATTTGTACAGGCGCTTCGGTTCTGTTCGACGCTGGTAATGCCGGAAGTTCTTATTTATGGAATAATAACAGTACAGGCCGTACTTTAACGGCTAGTGCAGGAGGTCTGTATTCAGTAAAGGTGACAAACAACAATGGTTGCAATGGCTCTGATACGATAAAGCTCAGCCTGAGGCCGAAACCGGTAATCTCATTTGCAGCAGTTGATACGATATATGCTAATGACGCAGCAATTTCATTGAGCGCAACTCCGGCTGGAGGCCAGTTCAGTGGGGCAGGGGTTGCCAATGGTATTTTCGATCCCGCAGTTGCCGGTGCCGGCGTTCATTTGCTGCAGTACAGTTTTACCGATGTTTACGGATGTAATGCCGTTGCTACCGAAACTGTTGTTGTAAAATCGGCTTTCAACGGGGTGAATATTTATCCGAATCCGAACCGTGGCAGTTTCACGATCGTATTGCCAAACCATCTCCGCAATACTACGATGGAGGTTGTAACCGCTTCGGGCATCATAGTAGTAAAGAAAACTATATCTGCTAACCAGGAAAATGTAAGGCTTTCGCTTCCGGCGGGAATTTATTACCTGAAATTGAACAATACAGGATTTTCTGAAACAAAACGGATAATTATCTGGTAATTACAAATCTTTAAATGCTCTACCGGCGTGGCTTTCAAGCCATTCGAAAAGATATTTCAGCTTTTTTTTTGGATGAAAGTATTGATAACGTACTTTTGCGCCGGAGAGATGGCAGAGCGGTCGAATGCGGCGGTCTTGAAAACCGTTGACTGTCACAGGTCCGGGGGTTCGAATCCCTCTCTCTCCGCCTTCGCCCTCCATAGCTTTAGCGACGGAGGGCTTCGTCTTTTATATAAGGCCTTGGCGTCTTTGCGTCTTCGCGGTTAATTTTTACCGCTAAGGCGCAAAGACGCTAAGAATGCCATCCAGGGTTGGTCTAGTCACAATCTGTATTATGCCCAAACCTGATAATGTGCCCATCGGGGCATTCAACAAGCATCTCCCGCATGTTCCATACTTTGCTGTCAGGTTTAGAAAGTATTTTGGCCCCGCTGTCTTTGATCAGCTCATAATATTCATCAACATTATCAACAACAAGGCTGAGCCAGGTGGAGGGATGTCCCTGGTCCTGTTTACAAAAGAAGATCTCAACGTTATCCCTGAAAACGCCGCCAAATGTGGATGGATCATCCCATTCCCATTTATCTTCAAATTTTAGCTGTTCGGTAAAATACGCAATACTTGCCGAAACATTTGTGGAGTACAAGATGGGGATTGCTTTGCTGAACTTCATGGAATAGGTTTGAACGATTATCAATATTGAACGGGCAGTTTATTTCCTGCAGGCGCATTCATGATTTTCTTCTACATATTTAATGGCTTTTTTGCTGAGTTTTTCCAGCACGTCAAGGTTCAGGTCATCCAGCTTTTTAAAGTAAATACAAACCTTTCCCATTTTGAATTTACCCAATTTGGAAAGTAGTTTCTTGTTATCATCATCAGGCGTATAAACATAGAGGGAGAACTCAGCCTTTCGGGGCGAAAAGCCGATCATTGCTGCATCTCCTTCATGGCCGCTGGCATATTTATAATGATAGCTTCCAAAGCCTATTATTGTCGGCCCCCACATTTTCGCTTCAAAGCCTGACCACTCCTGCATTAATTCAATCAGGCGAAAGCTGTCCTGCCTTTTTTGTTCCTTGTCAACGAATGAGTTTATAAAATCCGCAACGTTGATTTCTGTTTCCTTTGTTTTAGTTTTTGTAGCCATAATGCGTCCGTTATTTTTTCAGTTTATGACATTCATTATAGAGCACATGTTGTGGCCGTGCTTTACTCTTCAGGAAATGCTTGTGGTTGAAAAGGAATTCCAAATAATCCTTTTTTTAATTGAAGCCTTAATGTATCGTTTTGTTTTAGCCCGGTCTTATAAAGTTGGTTTTTCAACTTTTGATCCCTTAATATTTCCTTCGAAACAGGATCATAGGGGTAAAAGCCGTCTTTGGTTTGTTCTTCTCCTGCGAGGTAACTAACCTGGTATACTCTTTCCAGGTTGTTGTTGTTGAATTGCCTGTTCAGGTACAGGGAAGCGCCCAGGAACATATTCCGGAAAATGAAAAGATAGAAGGCAAGTAATAATGACGCGAAAAGAAGAGAAATACCAGCCCTTTTAATTGATTTCGTCTTTACAAACTTGAGGATAAATACCAGCAGGCTTATTGCAATACCTGTACAAACCAGGAATGTCTTAAGATGCGTTGAACTGAATTGTTTGATGTCGGCATCCAGGTAATAAGCCTGCTGTCTCGGAACGAAGAATATGAAAGTAAGGGACACAGCTGTCCAAAAAAGAATTCCCCATTTATATTTTTGTAATACAGCTTTCATTTGCATTCAGTAGTATGAAGCTAAAGAAAACTCCTGAGGAATTGCCTCTAAAAACTAAAGTCATTTTGAGATACTCATTGTATATCTCTCAGGCGGATTCAGTTTTAAGCCTATTTTTTTAAAATCCCTTTCTCCACACTCTCATTGATCAGATTCTCGGCGTATTGCCAGATCGCAGCTGAACCTGCTTTGATCGCTTTTTTCTTGTCGTATACTTTTTGATAAGGCACATTGAATTCCTTCCAGGTTCCGCCATTGTTTGATGTGTTTTGAAGCAATGGCTCAAGCCTGTCCATCGACCTTGCAAACTTCGCCTCGTCGCTGATGCCGACTTCAAATTCCTGCCAGACCTCAATAAACTCATCTGCCTGTTCTTTTGGCAAAAGCCCGAATATCCGTTTTGCCGCAATAAGTTCCTGTTCAGAATTTGTATGGTCTTTTACTGTGTCGTAAAGAAAAGTATCGCCGGCATCAATTTCAACAATGTCGTGGATCAAAACCATTTTCAGCACTTTTAGAACGTCTATTGGTTTGTCGGAATGTTCAGCCAGTACTATTGTCATCATAGCCAAATGCCAGCTATGCTCTGCGTCATTTTCGTTCCTGTCGCTATTGAACAGTTTAGTCTTACGCTGGATATACTTTAGCTTATCTATCTCCTTTATGAAACTGATCTGTTTTAGTAGATTATCTGTCTGCATTGTATTGTAAATTATGAAAATTCTGCGTGAGTTGGTATAAACCGGAAAGACGGTAAAGCGGTAAGCATTGATATATTATACTTACAGCCTTACCGTCTTTACGCCTTGCCGGCCCAACTAATCTGCCAGGTCAGTTTAACCCGTTATTCTTTGGATCAAAGTCGATTATCCATTCAATACCATATTTGTCTCTGAAGCAACCAAAGTAGGTGCCCCATGGACTGTCGCCAATTGGCCCTTCTATTTCTCCACCTGCAGAAAGCCCATTAAATAATTTGTCTGCTTCTTCTTTACTGTCTGCATTTACTACAATTTTACTCCTGTTCTCGTTCTCGTTTGTTCTTCCCATAATTTCAGGAACATCGTTTGCCATCAACATACCGCCATTACCGATAGGCAAAGCAATATGCATGATCTTATTTTGCTCCCTTTCCGAAACTTCGAATCCAGGAAGGTCTTTAAAACGGATGATCTTTGAAAACTCTCCGCCAAACACTGATTTGTAAAAGGTAAATGCTTCTTCGGCATTGCCATTGAAGTTAACGTGAGGATTGATAAGTGGCATGTTTTTTATTTTTTAGATTATTAATTTTTTTTTACACAGATTTTTCGGATTACACGGATTGCCAATTTGTTTTTTTATTATACGAATTTTTACTGATTACACGGATTTGAATCAAATTCCTGTATTTATTAATTCGTGTTATCAACCCTTGAAGCCAACAACTCTTCCAACTGCTTCAATGTTGATTTCATTCCCTGTGTGAAGCCATCAAGTAACCGCTCCATCCTTTCAAGCGATTCGTTATAAATAAGTATACTTACTGTTGTAGTTCCGTTTTGTTCACTGAAATTCAGGTCCCAGTCAGAACCGGGTGGTTGAGGGTTTTCATCTTTATCAGCAAAGACGTTGAACAATTTGAAATTCGTCTTTGGAGTGATTGAGGTATATTTTTGAATTGCCCACATTTCTTGTCCCTCGGGGGTTATCATAGCATAAAATCTCCGGCCTCCAACCTTAAAATCCATATATTTTGTTTTGGAGATAAAGGGTTTGGGCGCATACCATTTGTCAAGGATCTCCGGTATTGTAAAAGCATCCCACACCAAAGAAAGCTCTGCATCAAATTCCCTTTTGATGGTTACTGTTTGTGCTGTTTTGTCAACGGTAAAATCAAATAGTGATTCGTTTGTCATGTTCGTTGTTTTTTCATTGTTGATAATACTTCATCAAGCTGATCGAATCGGGTTTCCCAAAGCTTTCTGAATTGATTCAGCCATTTATCGATCTCTCTCATCTTGTTTATTTCAAGTTGATAATAGATTTCTCTGCCTTGTTGTTCTTGTCTTACCAGATCACATTCTGTCAATATCTTAATATGTTTCGACACAGCCTGCCTGCTTGTGTGAAAATGTTCGGCAAGGGCATTGGGTGTCATTGCCTGAATAGCGATCAGCGCAATGATCGCCCGCCTGGTTGGATCGGCAATAGCCTGAAAAATGTCTCTTCTTGTTTCCATCTTTAAATTAAGTTGCAACTACCTGGTTGCAAATATAAGTGCAATTATTTGGTTGCGCAATATGTTTTATGAAATATTTTTTTGAAGGTTATTTTACGCCGTGGTTCGTGTCCCCCACGAACCACTATTCTTCCGATTCGTAGGGACACGAACCGGGGCTTCCGCTATTATGCAAATTAATTAATGATCTCTCCCTTAGAGTTCGCCAGCTTTTCACGCCATTTTTTGATGTCTTCTTCCGTTAGCCTGGCCCAGTCAGTTACTTCGCCAATTATCTTCAACGGTTCCGAGCTGCGGTAGGAGCGGGTAGGGTTGCCCGGAAATTTTTTATCTGTAACGTTCGGATCGTTTTCAAAGTTTCCCGTAGGTTCAATTATATAAACACGTTCATGCCCATCTCCTTTAGCCAATGCTGCGGCAAGCCCTGCGCCATTTACAAGCGCCGTAAAATAAATGTGATTCATGGTGATCTTTGAATCGTAGTTGGATATGGCACCAGCCGTAAGGAAATCGCCGACCTTCAGATCTGCTCTCGTGCCGTGATAGAACGGGCCGTTGTCAGAGGGTTTACCGGAGAATGAAATAGCGAGATCATGATTTTTTTTTGCGTTGGTTGGGTCGCCCAGGTCTTCGTAGCATTTGGCAATGTTTGAATACAGAGAAGGAAAAGCTGCTTTAACGTTGTGGTCGTTTATCTTCAATCCAAACTGCAAAGCTGTTTCAAGCCATTTTATTTTATCGTGAATCTCTTTTTGATGCCGGGCCACGTAATAAGCTGCAGTGAATTTTTCAAAGTCGTTCGTTGCTTCATTCCAGGCTTGAAGGAATATTTTGCCTGCTTCTTCAAGGTTGCCTTTTTCTTCCATACTCATACCCTGAAGGCAGAGCTTAACTACGTTATTGTTGGGATCGAATACCATTCTATAATTATTTTAAGATCAAATTTAGGCGTTTGCTCTAAACCAAAGCCTTCACGTATACAGCTGAAAATTAAATACAGCTCCAGTCTTGTCAGACACACAAAAGCCATTCCCAAAAATGAGAATGGCTTTGAATGAGTATTGATCGGCTTTTAGAATTTGCCATTATTATTTTTCCAGCTTTCTTTTGCTGCAATTGGCTCAATAACGTCCCAATGTTCCGCAATTTTACCGCCTTCAACTCTAAACAGGTCATAAAAAGAATTATGGCTTTTTCCGAAATGTCCTTCACTTACAACTAAAACAAAATTTCCTTCGCCAAGTACTCTGTGAATTTTGTCGTATTTCAAAAAGATACCCTGTTTCCCAAGGGTTTCAAGTGTAGCGGCGAGCCCTGAAAGCTGGTCTGGAATATTTGGATTATGTTGAATGTAGTTGTCGCCGTCAAAATAACCTGCAAGTTTATCCATCTTTCCGTTTACCAAAATGTCGTCAACAAAATTTCTAACCAGTGATTTATTTGCATCTGTTTTGTCGAGGTCTTTGAGTTCAGTTGCGCCATCAACCATTGTGTGCCCGCTCGGATTTGGTTTTTCGGTTTCTTGCAGATTGTCCCAATGTTCAACAATTCTGCCATTTTCAAATCGGAATATATCAAAACCGATCTTGGGCCCAAAGAAGTTGTAATCGGTGTGGGTGAAAACAAAATCCCCATCTTGAAAAGAACGAATGCTGTTCACCTTTGCAGAATTTGCCGGCAATGCCTGCAGCAAAGCTCTAAAACCTGCGAGGCCATCTGCAGCCCCTAAATTGTGCTGAATGTATTTGTCTGGATTGATGTATCCAATAGGTTCAGTTGCGCCTGTTTCAATAGCTTTCAGTAAGCTTACTACTTTTTGTTTGTTGTCCATTTTTTGAGATTTTTCTGTTTTTGAAATTGACTTGCCGGTGGTTTTGCAAGCAGCTAAACCAACTCCGAAGATTATTGTTGCACTTAGAATTATCCTGTTCATTTTGCTATGTTTAATTACACAACAAAATTGCAACGAACTATAAAAATGAAAAAGGTAGGAATGTGCCTTTGAATGATACTTTTACGCCAATATATTTTTTTCCCTGAATTCAGTTGGCGTAAGCCCTGAATGCTTCTTGAAGTATTTAATGAAATTAGTTGGTTCTTCAAATCCTAAAACATAACCAATCTCCTTGATGCTTTCGGTTGTATGCGTTAAAATTCGTTTGGCTTCCAGCATTATTCTGTCATCAATTATTTCTTTGGGCGATTTTCCGAGGATTTTTGTAGTGGCCTGGTTCAGGCGTTTCTCTGTAATTATTATTTCTTTGGCATAATAATTAACCTGCTTCTGCTTTTTGTAACCAGCTTCCAAAAGGCCTTTAAATAGCATTACATAGTCAAGGTCAGCGCCTCTTTGTATTTCCGTAAAGTTTTGTTTACGCCTCTCCCGCTCTGAATATAGCAGGAAATTACGCAAGAGGTTTTGTAAAATATCGGCCTGGAAACTGTCTTTGCTGTTTTGCAATTCATTAGTCATTTGTTGCAGCAAGACAGCAATTTCGTTTGATTGCTTCTGTAGCTGAATTTGTGAGATTGAAAACAGGTCGTTGAATAGAATGCTGTTTCGTAAAAACTTTGTATCCGCTTCTGTCCTGCAGAAAAAACTGTCTGTAAATAAAATTGCTTTCCCACCAAATTTTGCTTTGTTGTCGAAACGCTGAACGGTGTCTTTGTTTAAAAATAATAAAGTACCTGGTTTTATTTTTATTGGATTGAAGTCAACCAAATGAGTGGGGTTGCCTTGTTGAAACCAAATTATGTGATAAAAGCCAGTCCTGTGTGTGGTTGTTAAGGCATCTTTAAACTTTTTGTACAATTCAGTTATGTCCACAATTTCAAATTCCTGTGGAAGTCCTGTTTTGAAGTCGTATTTAATGATGCTTGTTGCCATTTACAGGATATTATTCTCCGCAGCGTATTGAATTTATCACTTTAAAAGCTGATGTTAACTACTGTTTCTGCGTCATAATTTCATACGTAGATAATTTGGAAAATGGTTCATTGAAAAAATCCATCGCTACCTGGTTAAATAAGGCGGGTTTCTGATATGAACCAAAGTGGCTGGCGCCGGGCATTACAAACAAATTGCTGTTTTCAATATTGTAAAATATTTTTAAAGTATGCTCAAGCCTGATAACATCTCTGTCACCCGTCATCAGCAATACCTGGCATTTTATCTTATTCAGATCTTTTTCGGATATATGGGGCTGATATTCCAGCAGTTCAAACAGCCGCTTTTTGTTAGGGTCTTTTGTCGTTCTTAAAGTATCTCTAACCATATCTTCTATTTCGTCAAATATTGCTTTCCTGCCGGGAAAGATATTGGCCCCAAAGGTTACGAGCTTTGAAACCTTGCTCGGGTAATTTATAGCGATCAAAAGCCCTAAAATGCCTCCGTCGCTTTGCCCTGAAATATAGGCGCTGTCAATGTTGAGAGAGTCGAGCAGCACCTTTACATCATTTGCCATCTGAGTATAGGTAAGGGTCTTTGAGGTTGTGTCAATCGATTTTCCATGTCCCCGGCTATCGATAGCAAGTACCCTAAAATACTTTTTAAAATACTCGATCTTTGCTCTTGAACTATATATCGAGCCGCCATTGCCATGAAGGAAGATCAATGTTTTTCCGGCCCCGTATGATTCGTAATACATGTTGATGCCATTAACACGTTTGTAACCACCGGAATCTTTATTGTTGCCGTATTTTATGTCTTGTCCAAAAGAATTGAGCGTGATCAGCAATGTTGCTAATAGTAGGCTAAGTTTTGTCATGATTCGGTGTATAAATGTGTCATTTGAATTGTTCTCAATGTGCAGGAAGTATGAAGCTAAAGAAAACTCCTGAAAAACTACCGTCTGATTCTGTAAGCATTCTCAGTTATATATTGCTGGCAATAAATTTTTCTATTTCTGTTTTTGTATAGGGGATGGTTAAGTACATAGAGGTGTTTTGAGCAAGCTGGATCTGGCGTTCTTCGGTTGATAAATCTGCATGTCCAATAACAGGCATTGTGCCACGATATATGTCTATGTCAGATATTCGGATAGCTGGTAAAGTTTTTTTCTCCAGTAAGATATTGACATCAATCTGTAACGAACCTGCGTGATATCCATAGGCTGCAATAACCACTGACCGGAAGAAACCATAGTTTTCTGATAATACCCTTGCAAACCCAAACTCGTTTTGAGAAGTTCTGAAAGCTATAAAATCACCCTGTTTAGCGATTACTTTAAGCCTTTTTTTACCTAGCTCCAGCTTGAGCCAAGTGAAATAGTCTTTGGGAAGGTTTGAAATATATGCGGAAACCCAATTGTCTATATCCTGGTATGATCTAATATTTCCTTCTTCGCTAAAACTTTTAATAAAAACAGTATTTCTCCTGTTATCATACACATTAATGTTGCCACCATTAAATGATCCGGAAAAAAGAATTCCTGAACCTTTTACTTTTAAAAGCTTTGCTACAGTAAGCTTTTGTTCTTTTCCTTTTGAGGTCTTGGGTAGAAGGATTTGCCGATTAAGTGTGTCAATATTTGTATCATATTCTACGTAACCAGCATTATAGTTGAGGATTTTTACAATTTTTTCTTTGTCAAAGTATACAATAACACTTTCATTCATCGGAAACCTTTGCCAGTCAGCACCAACTGGCACTAATCCGAAATATTGTCTTTGATTATTTGTGAGCTCGTAGGCTGTCATAGAATCATTTTCTTACGCTCAATCAAGTCCCAAAGATTACCATACAGATCAGAAAAAACGGCCACAGTTCCCCAACTTTCGATCACAGGTTCCCTCACTATCGTGATACCTTTATCCAGTAAGTTTTGATAGTCCCGTGCAAGATCGTCTGTATATAAGAATAGGAAAACCCTGCCGCCGGTCTGATTTCCAATCCTGCTGCTTTGCTCTTCTGTCGCAGCTTTTGCTAATAGTAATGAGCATTCGGTTGCTCCCGGTGGTGCAACGATCACCCAGCGCTTTGTTTCATTTAAAACAGTGTCTTCGATCACTGAAAAGTTCAACTTTTCAGTGTAGAATTGAATCGCTTTATCATAATCCTGAACTACCAGCGCAATGTGCCCTATATTTTGTTTCATTTAAAAGTAAAATGAAAGGTAAACTTAGTTAAAAATATAAAATGGCAAGATGTTCAGTTTGAAACCAGCCGGGAAGGCGGGGAGACGATAAGCGCTTACTTTAATGATCATTTCTAACGCCTTGCCATCTTCCCGGTTTTACTCAGCTACCTTTTAGATCAACCGAATTTTGCTATTAAGAACAGGATTATTGGAATTTCAACCAGCACAACATGCAGGTATTTTTTTAACAGCGCCTGTATTATAAAATCGATCAGCATCCCAAATAAAGCGGCCGGAATTGCATAAGCAGGCAGTGGCATTCCCTTAACGAGGGAATAGATCACCATGAATAAGCAGAAAATATTTCCGGGAGTTATTTTATACTTCATGATACAGTTGCGCCGCTATTTTGTAATTATCAAATCAAAGATGATATTATCCATAAAAACGCATTTGTATTTTAAACAAACACCGGGCGACATGACTATCTTTTCCCCGATCTTAAAGTAGACCTCAAAATACTCCGACTCAGTTGTGATCCTTTCATTAAAGAATTCATACTGGCTGCTTTTGGATGCAAATGATACATTTCGCATTGGGCCCGGGTCTCCGGGCAAGACAAATGGTTTGCCTCTTGTGGAATCGATATCCTCCGGGCGTACCGGTAACCTGAATTGCCTGCCAGCAAGGCTGTCGAACCTTCCAAATTGAACGGTGGCCCTTTTGCCGGATTCAGGGAATGCGATCCATGCGCTATCTGCAACCAATAATTCTAATATCTTTTGTTTGTTTGATGCTGTTTTGACCGGGCCCTTATTAACAACCTGAATTATCCTGATCGTATCTGAGTTTCTTACCCAGTTTGGCCAATCTGATCTGCGTGCCTGTACCAACGAATCGCAATTGCAGGTCTGGCCATATAAAATAACCGGGGAGAACGTAAAGAAGCAAAAGATCAGTATGGCAGGTATGGGCACTCTCATATATGATTGTAAGGCATCGGGAAGTAGTTGATTACTGTTTTTTTAGCAGAAGTGTATTTCCCTTGGTTTCAGGGGTTTTCCAGCCAATTTCTTCATCGTCTTCAACTTTCTGCCACTTCATTGTGGTAGCATTTACCCAGAGCAACAATGTTGTGAATTGCATTTTCTTATTGCCATTCCTAAAAATGAATTTGAACAACATCGGACTGTTCTTTAGGTCTATGCTGTAGGTTCCGGTAAAGGTACCATGGCCGGGGAAATTTATAACAGCATTGGCACTGTCGAGGATCTGGAGAAAGCCAGTTGCCTTTTTTGCGTCGGTTCCTACCCATTTCCCAATTAATTTCTCAGTTGTGGTAGTTTGGGAAAAACAATAGAACGATAGCAAGAGGAATGATAGTAAAATAGTTATCTTTTTTCTCATGAAGTACGATTTGCTTCAAAGATACTATTCCAAATTATAATACAGAATACTAGCTGTAGATCACTTACAACCCGTAAATATTCAATCTCTCATAATATTTTCCAGGAATTACATTTCTTCTCAAGAAAGAGTTCAGGCTGTCGGTGGCAACGGTTGACATAGCATAGGTTGAAGTCTTTGTGTATTTGATCTTGTCGCCCGAAAAAATGTAATGTGTATAAAGGCCATCATAGACCGCAGCTTCACGGCTGTTTTGAAATTTGTATGATCTTTTAATTGTGTCTATTTTGACCTGCAGCAACAGCTGGTAAATGCTGTCACTTAATCCGCTTGTGATCTTTTTGCTGTAGCATAGTTTTCCGCCGCTGCCGGTGTTTTCACCGGTAGCTCAACACAGGCTATTGGTTTT